>OFGM01000446.1_pt1 | contig 39183 bp, 31 predicted proteins | sample 1521741 | NCBI WGS metagenome assembly OFGM01 (sample SAMEA3504079, study PRJEB24116) | mouse gut metagenome | biome: mouse gut; feature: mouse-associated habitat; material: faeces | place: Denmark | collected 2011
TAGCCGCCGGCCTGCTGGATCTTGTCGAACGCATTACGGTCCACCATAAGGTCCTTGATCACGGGGAATGCCGCCGAGCGCCAGGGCTCCACTGTGATTGTCTCGCCGTCGGCGAAACGACGCATGTAGAGCTGGCATGTGGTAGCTGCCGTGGCCGGGCCGTGAGGATGGCCGTTGATGTAGAGAGAGCACATTCCGCAGATTCCCTCGCGGCAGTCGTGGTCGAACACGACGGGCTCCTCACCCTTCTCGATGAGCATCTCGTTGAGAATGTCGAGAGTCTCGAGGAAGGAAGTGTCGGGAGTGGTCTCGACTCCTTCATAAGTCACAAAACCACCTTTAGCCTTAGGGCCAGCTTGACGCCAGACCTTAAGATTGACTTTCATTATATTTTCTTCCATTGTGAATTCTATTAGTTTTGTTGTCGCCCGCACGCAGACACCGGTCTCCGCGCAGGGACGGCCGACTTATGATTTGTAGTTACGGGTCTGGACTTTGATAGCCTCGTAGTGGAGGGGTTCCTTGATGAGTTCGGGAGTATTCTCGTCGCTGCCCTCGTATTTCCAGCAGCTTACATAGAAGTAGTTCTCGTCGTCACGCTTTGCCTCGCCTTCTTCGGTCTGGTACTCGGTGCGGAAGTGTCCGCCGCAGCTCTCGTTGCGCGAGAGGGCATCGTACGCCACCAGTTCGCCCATAGTGATGAAGTCATTGAGACGGAACGCCTTGTCGAGTTCCACATTCATTCCTTCGCCCACCTGACCGGGAACGAAGAGGTCCTTGTCGAATGTCTTGCGGATTTCCTTGAGCTTCTCGAGAGCAAGCTGAAGTCCTTCTTTGTCGCGGGCCATTCCGACGTATTCCCACATGATGTGGCCGAGCTCCTTGTGGATGGAATCCACTGAGCGTGTACCCTTGATGGACATCAGACGGCTCTCCTCATCCTCGCACTTCTTCTGCGCGGCATCGAATTCGGGAGTGTCGGTGCGGAAATGAGGCACGGTGATCTGGTCGCTCAGATAGTTCTGGATGGTATAGGGAAGCACGAAGTAACCGTCGGCGAGACCCTGCATCAGGGCCGACGCGCCGAGACGGTTTGCACCGTGGTCGGAGAAGTTGCACTCGCCGATTGCGAAAAGGCCCTTCACCGAAGTCTGGAGCTCATAGTCCACCCAGATACCGCCCATCGTGTAGTGGATGGCGGGGAAGATCATCATCGGGTTGTAATAGTTCACGCCGTTCTTCTCGCATGCGAGCTCACCGGGATTGACGTCGGTGATCTCCTCATACATGTCGAAGAGGTTTCCATAGCGCTGGCGCACCACGTCGAGGCCGAGACGGTTGATAGCCTCGGAGAAGTCGAGGAACACTGCCAGGCCGGTGTTGTTCACGCCGAAGCCGGCATCGCAACGCTCCTTGGCGGCGCGGCTGGCCACGTCACGGGGAACGAGGTTACCGAAGGCGGGATAGCGGCGCTCCAGATAGTAGTCGCGGTCCTCCTCGGGAATGTCGCTACCCTTGATCTGACCTTTCTGCAGCTTCTCGGCATCCTCTTTCTTCTTGGGTACCCAGATACGTCCGTCGTTACGGAGCGACTCGGACATCAGCGTGAGCTTCGACTGCTTGTCGCCATGCACGGGGATACATGTGGGGTGGATCTGTACGTAAGCGGGATTTGCGAAATATGCGCCCTTGCGGTAGCAGGCCATCGCAGCAGAACAGTTGCAGCCCATGGCGTTTGTCGAAAGGAAGTAAGCATTTCCGTAACCGCCGGTGGCGATAACCACGGCGTGTGCGGCGAACCGCTCGAACTTACCGGTCACGAGGTTCTTGGCGATGATTCCGCGTGCGCGTTCCACACCGTCCTTGTCCTTGATCATCACCAGCTCATGCATCTCGTAGCGGTTGAAGCTCTTCACCTTGCCGGTCTGGATCTGGCGGTTGAGCGAAGAGTATGCGCCGAGCAGGAGCTGCTGGCCGGTCTGTCCTTTTGCATAGAAAGTACGGCTCACCTGGGCGCCGCCGAAGGAACGGTTGGCAAGGAGACCGCCGTATTCACGGGCGAAGGGAACGCCCTGTGCCACACACTGGTCGATGATATTGTTGGAGACTTCGGCAAGACGGTACACATTGGCCTCGCGGGCACGGTAGTCACCACCCTTCACCGTGTCGTAGAAGAGACGATACACGGAGTCGCCGTCGTTCTGATAGTTCTTGGCTGCGTTGATACCTCCCTGGGCCGCGATCGAATGGGCGCGGCGCGGGCTGTCCTGAATGCAGAAGTTTAGCACGTTGAAGCCCATCTCGGCAAGCGTGGAGGCTGCCGACGCTCCGGCAAGACCGGTTCCCACCACTATCACGTCGAGACGGCGTTTGTTGGCCGGGTTCACCAGCTTCTGGTGTGCCTTGTAATTGGTCCATTTCTCAGCGACAGGACCCTCCGGAATCTTGGAGTCAGCCGGATTCATCACTTTGATATTTTCTTTAATATTTTCCATATCGCTAATTAATAGGGTTGGTTGCCTGCGCTGGCGGGCATTAAGTTTTCGGGTTTGTTGTCAGCCGATTCGAGGTAGTCGAAGAGTTTGACCACATTCTCGAGAGCGTCGGTACGCTTCTGGAGTTCCTCGATCTGGGATGCCATCTCGGGATTTCCCTTTACCATCTCCTTGCCTTCGGGAGTGTTGACCTGTTCGAGCTGGTTGGCCATCTGCGAGTGCATCTGGCGCAGACCCATCGAAACCTGTCCGTAGGGCGACATCTCGATCTGCGCTCCGAGCTGGTCGGCATCGGGGCCGAAATCCTCCTCAAGCATCGGGACGATCATGTCCTTGTACTGCTCGCGAAGAGCCTCGTCGGTGAGATAGAACTTCTCATGGGCGCGTACGGTGAATACGATGGCCTCGGCCAGGAAAAGCGCCACAACAATGCTCACCCACCAGTTGCCGATGCATTTCAGACGATTCATCCATACCTTGTTATCCCAGCCCACAGACTGGAACATGGACCAGAAACCGTGCGTGAGGTGGAACCAGAGTGCCACGAAACCAACGGCATACACGACAAGAGTCCAGGGCTGTCCGAACGCTTCCTGAAGGAAGAGCGTACCGGCGGCAGGGGGCAGAGCCTCCACAGTGCCGGCAATCTCGGCCATCTGCATCTTGGCCCAGAACTGGATAAAGTGCACCACGAGGAATGCGAGCACCACGATACCGAGAACGAGCATGTTCTGCGAAGACCACTCCACGGCTTTCGGACGCTTGGCGATGGCGTAGCGCTCGTTACCGCGGGCCTTCCGGTTCTGGAGGGTCAGCCAGACGGCATAGAAAATGTGAATCACGGCGAACACCGCGATGACTACCGTACCAAGCAATGCGTACCAGTTCGCGCCCAGAAACTCGCAGATGGAGTTGTAGGCTGTAGGCCACACGATTGCCACGGCGTTCATCAGACAGTGAAATGTAAGGAATAGGACGAGAAATGCACCCGTGAGGGCCATTATGAACTTACGTCCTACAGATGAACTTGTTAACCACATAGCAGTTCTTTGTTTGTTATTTAATTAGATTTGTTTATAAGTGTCATTTAGAGCAGTTTCATGATATCCGTATCGGCCCGGCGTCCAGCTCCGCACAAGACACGAAACGAAAGCGCGCAACAATCCCTATCCCCTAATTTTTGCAAATTTAATACACTTCCCATAAATTCCCAAAGAAATACGAAAATAATTACTTACAAATGGACTCTGTGGAGAGTCTGTGGAGAGTTCCTGTACAGATCCATAACTGTCCATGACGATGACAAGAGCCATTTCCGGCCTCCAGGCCTTGAGCCACCTGCTTCGACAGGACACTCATGAATGTTTTGTAATACAGCTGTTCCGGATTACAAATTTTTTTCTCTAAGCAACAAAAAATACAGGCTCAAAAGATGTATTTGAGCCTGTATTCTGTTAGTGTTGCTGTTCTTTATGCCAGTCTCTTCTCCAGATTGGCACGGATTGCCTTAAGGAACTGCTCGGAGTTCACCGGGGTTGGTTCCACCCCTTCCATGATGTTGACGAGATCCTTTGTCACGATACCGGCGTTGAGGGTGTCGAAGCATGCATCCTCGAGCTTGTTGCCGAATTCAACCAGTTCGGGCAATCCGTCAATCTCGCCGCGCTTGCGCAGAGCACCACTCCAGGCAAAGATCGTAGCCATGGGGTTAGTGGATGTCTCCTCGCCTTTGAGGTACTTGTAGTAGTGGCGTGTCACGGTGCCGTGGGCAGCCTCGAACTCGAATTTTCCATCGGGAGAAACGAGAACCGAGGTCATCATGGCCAGCGATCCGAAAGCGGTGGAGACCATATCGGACATCACGTCGCCATCATAGTTCTTGCAGGCCCAGATATAGCCGCCCTCACTTCTTATCACGCGGGCTACCGCGTCATCGATGAGTGTGTAGAAATATTCAAGACCAAGACGTTCGAAGTCGCTCTTGTATTCCTGATACACTTCGTCGAATATTTCCCGGAAACGGGCGTCGTACTTCTTAGATATGGTGTCTTTGGTAGAGAACCAGAGATCCTGTCTGGTGTCTACGGCAAACTTGAAGCAGCTGTGGGCGAAGGAACGGATCGACTTGTCGGTGTTGTGCATTCCCTGAAGGACGCCGGGACCCTGGAACTCGTGGATAACCACCTCTTCATGCTGGTTGGCTCCGTCGAATACGAGCTTAGCCGTTCCTGCTTCCTCCACGCGTATCTCGACATTCTTATAGACGTCGCCATAGGCGTGACGCGCTATGGTTATAGGCTTCTTCCAGCTGCGCACAGCGGGCTTGATGCTCGGGATGGTAATGGGAGTGCGGAACACCGTTCCGTCAAGAATGGAACGGATGGTGCCGTTAGGGCTTTTCCACATTTGATGGAGGCTGTATTCCGTCATGCGCGCGGCGTTCGGGGTGATGGTGGCGCACTTCACAGCCACACCATATTTCTTTGTGGCTTCGGCCGCCTCGACTGTTACGCGATCCTCGGTCTTGTCGCGCTCGGGCAGACCCAAGTCGAAGTAAACCGACTTCAGGTCTACGAACGGAAGAATGAGCTCGTCCTTGATCATCTTCCACAGGATACGGGTCATTTCGTCACCGTCCATCTCCACAACGGGAGTTGTCATTTTGATTTTTTCCATGGTGTCTGGTTTTATTTATTGTTTTGGTTAGCGTAGTAGTTCATGAGACACCCATCGGCGAGAATCTGCCTTTCGACGGGTGTGAGATTCTTGAAATAGAGTTTTATGTCTTTGATCTCGCCTGCTTTAGTGATGACTTTAGCCATCGTTTCCTCTTCACCGCCCAGGATTGCTTCCCGGATGCCGGGGATGAAAACATAGTCGCCGGGGAGATAGTCGAACTCGGTGTCTTTGTCAAGGGTGAAGGGCACTATGCCCCAGTTGATGCAGTTGGAGCGATAGCGCTTGGTGGCATATTCATAGCATATATTGGCATCGCCTCCGAGCACTTTCTGGCAGCTCGCTGCCTGCTCACGTGCCGATCCGTCACCGGGACGGTTGGCGAACACACATGATCCGAAAGATGTGTCGGCAGCGTTTGCCCCGACTTTACCGAGCACATTCACGATGTCGGCCGGAGTATTGCCTTCGCGACGCTCCAGATCCTCTTTCTGAATCCGTTTGCTCAGGCCCACATATTCGGGAACCCGGCGAGAGAGCGCGAATTCGGAAAGCTTCAGCGGATTGGAGCGATAGCTCGAAGTCTCGCCGGAGGGAATCAGCTCGTCGGTCGTGGTGACGGGATCGTGGATCACGGCCGCAAGTTCAAGAAGCATATTTTCCGACATCGGATACATTTTCGGCCAATCCTTGATATTGGGACCGTAACGGAGTTCCTCGGAAAGGTTCTCGCGGCTGAATCCGTTGTAGACCCTGCGCTCGTATATCTTGCCGTCGAAGTTATATGGCTTGTGCGTATCCTCGAAGTCAATGTCAGTAGCGGCTGTGATGACACCTCCGTTGGCGGCTGTGGCCGCAATGGAGCGCGCGTCCATCAGGGCTACAAGCGATATCTGGCCCTGACCCGGCTTCGATCCCTCGCGGTTGGGGAAATTGCGCGTGGTGTGGCGGATGGAAAGTCCGTTGTTCGACGGAACATCGCCGGCTCCGAAGCAAGGACCGCAGAAGGCGGGCTTTATTACGACACCGGCCTCGAGAAGTTCCTCAGCTATGCCGTTACGCGTGGCGGCCATGTAGACGGGCACCGACTGCGGATAGGCCGATATTGAGAAATAGTCGTTTCCTACAGATTTGTCTTTGAGTATGGAAGCCGCCTGGGCAAGGTTATCGTATGTACCGCCCGAACATCCGGCTATGATGCCCTGGTCGGCCATTACCTTGCCATTCTTGATCTTGTCTGTGAGATGAACGTCGATCTTATCGCCGAACCGGCTGCGTGCATCTTCCTCAACAGCGCGGAGAATCTCCTCTGGATTTGCCTGCAACTCGTGGATGGTATAGGCATTGGACGGGTGGAATGGAAGGGCGATCATCGACTCCTGTTTGCTGAGGTCGATGCGGATCATACCGTCGTAATAGGTTACCTTTCCAGGAAGCAGCTCACGGTAGTCTTCAGGACGGTTGTGGGTCTCGTAGTGGCGGCGCACCTCATCGTCGGTGATCCAGATTGAGCTGAGACAAGTTGTCTCTGTAGTCATGATGTCGATGCCATTACGGAAATCAATCGGAAGATTCTTGACGCCAGGACCGGCGAACTCAAGCACCTTGTTCTTCACGAAGCCGTTGTCGAAAACAGCCTTAACCAGAGATATGGCCACGTCATGGGGACCGATACCCTTGCGGGGGCTGCCTTCAAGCCATACGAGAATCACTTCGGGGGAATTGATGTCCCACGTGTTGTTGAGAAGCTGTTTTACCAACTCGCCTCCACCTTCGCCGACACCCATGTTTCCGAGCGAGCCATAGCGGGTATGTGAATCGGACCCCAGAATCATGTTGCCGCACTTGACCATTGCTTCGCGGGCATACTGATGAATCACAGCCTGATTGGCAGGTACGTATATACCACCGTATTTCTTGGCTGCCGACAGACCGAATACATGGTCATCCTCATTGATCGTACCGCCGACAGCGCAAAGCGAGTTGTGACAGTTGGTCATCGCGTAGGGAATCGGGAATTTCTCCAGTCCCGATGCACGTGCCGTCTGGATGATGCCCACGTATGTGATGTCGTGGCTCATCATGGCGTCGAAACGGATGCGCATTTTTGCCCCTTTCGATCCGTCGGCGTCGTGGGCGCGGAGAATCTGGTAGGTGATAGTGTTCTCGCGGGCTTCCTCAGGAGCGGGAAGTCCGTCAGGTTTGGTGACAACAGTAGTACCGTCTACGAGGTATACACCTTTGTCAAATAGTTCAATCATGTTATTTAATTTAAGGAATTTGGGAATCTATTGTATCGTATATGCTATCGATGAAGAATGTAAGGGCAAGCATATCGGCTGCCCCTCCATGCGAGATATTGTTACGCCTGAACTCTTCGTTAAGTTTTGTAAGAGACAGCTTTAAATCGTCACAGGTTACGAGACTGGCAGCCTTACGGGCAGCCTCGTCAGCTTTTTGAACTCCGGCACGGTATATGGCGTTGGAATCGTCGAGCTCGCTGATTATTTTCATAAGCAGCCGCAGACGGTCGTTGTCGGTCCTGGAGGTATTCCGATAGAATGGCAGCCATTTTTCGAAAAGGAGGGCGTATCCTGCCCGCGCGTTCTCCATTGCTCCCGATATTCCGAACCGGCGGCGGACGGTCTGGCCGTGGGTATTGCCCGGAGGCAAGGGGAAGCTTAGGGCTAGAGACGCGATTTCAGCGCTGAGCGTCCGCATGCTTTTTCCCGAAATGATTCTTGCAGCCGCGGCTACGGCGAGTCCCATCGAGAATATGGCGCCCCGGTGGGTATTGACTCCCCCGGTGGCTTCCATCATTTTCTCTTCCGCCTCAACTCCCAGTCTGCGGAGAGTGTCACTGTCGATATTCTCCGATTCAAACGCCGTGACGGCGAGCCTGACAAAAAAATCCCGGAGTGAATCAATGCTTCGTGACATGAGATCATAGTCCATGTCGGAATGGGATCCCCTGTCGAATGGATCCACCAGCCCGGGCTTCGGAGAGAGTTCCAGTTCCGCTCTGAGAGCCTGAACGGCAAGAAAAGCAAGAAAATAAGGTGTGTCGGATACGGGAACAAGAGAAAGAGCGTGTCTCAGACGTCCTTCAGCGAGAGCCTTTCTTACGCGCGAAGCGGAGACCGGGATATCTGAATCCTCTGTCAAACGCTCCATTTCAACGACTTCAATACCACAAGACGGAAGTTTTTCTTTCATCAGGGAATTATACTGCGAAGTCAACGCATCGGTAGGCTCAGTCCCTACAAAACGTCTGGCACAGCCAAGCGCAGGCGCAATGTGACGGCAGAAAATATCCAGATCTATCTCGGCCTGTGATTGAGAAATCTCATCTGCTTTTTTTATGAAATAAGACGGGAAACTGAGCTGCGAGATGACATACTCGCTCCCGTCAAGCAACTCCACATTGGGGATATGTGCGGTAGCCTTCTTCAGCATGGCAGTGCGTTCCTTATATCCGAAGGTGTTCTTTGGATGTGATCCCACCGTTATTACGGCGAGTTTACGACATTTAGAAGCGGCTGTTCCTATCAGATACAGATGGCCGAGAGTGACCGGATCGGTATTGGCTACGATTACACCGTCCGCCTTATGCAGTGCCAGATAAGAACAGTATTTTTCAAGAGGCATACTGTCACTTTCCAACAGAACGGCCGCGCGCCCTTCTCCACAGACGGAGAACCCCAGCGATTTGAAGAGATTTTTGTATTCAGGCTTTGTAAAGACCCGCACACAATTGCTGCCCGAATCAAGAACCACACTGACAAGATGCGATATCAGCGTGGCGGAAGCACCTGTACCACGCGTTTCGTCAGACATGGCAAGACATTTTATTATATTGCCGTCCAGACCTCCGCATCCTACAAGATTGTCATCCGGATCAAACAGACCGACAAAATACCGGATTCCTCCGTCAAGCCTGAGACCGTAATCCGACAGAAAGTTTTTGACACGTTCCGCGATACGGGGATGGTTCAGATCAAGTTTCCTGATTTCCATATCATCACCTTGCGTTGACATATTCACGGATAAGACTCTCGATATGTTCGTTTATTTCCTCCGGGGAATGTTGCCGCGATCTCATGCAGATCCGCGCCTCGTTTTGGCACAAAAGACATTTACGCGGGGACTGCCCGATATCAACGCGACTCATGGGACGCATGTCGGAGAGTATAACGTCAATGTCGAAAAGGCGTCCGAGCAGATGAGTGTCTTCAATGAGCACCGCAGTCTTTTTAGCCTCGACAGCCGGACAGTCAAGTGTAAGCCACACTTCATGACCGGATACAAAAGCCTGATGCCCGATCGTAAGAATGTGCGGGCCGAAATGCTTTTTCAGAGATTCAATCATTGCCTGGGCAACAATCCCGGTGCGGGGAGTAAGCTTGAATTCTCCAGGTGCCACAACGGTCGCCACTACAAGAGTGGCGGCCGGTGTGGTCTGAAAATGAATCATCTGACGCTCACGCCTTCGGTCGCGTGATGCGAGCATATCCTGCAACGAACATCTGGAGAGTGTTTCCATGTCCGGATGTGATGGTTTCAGTCAATGATATTCTTAATGACATCCATGACGGAGCCGTCGCGGTTCATTACAACTCCTACAGTCTTGTCGCCGAAAGACAACGGAGCCGGCGAACCGATGATGGAGAGGGCCTTGTCGCGCAAATCCTTTATATCGACAACCTTCAGACCCGCCTGTGCAAGGCGTTCCGCGAGCTCATGACGGCGGGGATTTACCGCGATACCGTATTCAGTCACTATCACATCGACTGTAGAACCCGGTGTGATCAACGTCGTGACCTCATCGACGACGCATGGAATACGACCACGCAACAACGGGCAGACGATGATCGAGAGCGCACTGTCGGCAGCTGTATCGGGATGACCGCCTATAGCTCCCCGAATGACTCCGTCGCTTCCCACGAGTACATTGACATTAAAATTGACATCGGCTTCAAGAGCCGAGAGAATTACAATGTCAAGATAATGGACGGCTGATCCCGGTTCTTCCGCACTGGCATACTCACAGGATGACACTTCCTTATGCATCTTATTGTCTCTCAGAGATTCTGCGGCGACACGGTCGAACGACTGCACATCTATAAGACGGTCAATCAGGCCTTCCTCATGAAGCTTCACCATGTGGGCGGTTATTCCTCCCAATGCGTAGGAAGCCTTTATGCCGCGGCGCAACATCTCCTCGCGTATGAATTTGACTGCGGCAAGCGAAGCTCCGCCGGAACCTGTCTGGATTGAGAATCCGTCACGGAAATAACCGCTGTTGATAATGACTTTGGCGGCCTGTTGCGCCAATAATATGTCGCGTGGATTTTTTGTATCACGAATAGCTCCGGATGCGATCTTGGAACTATCGCCCACAGAGTCCACCTCGACTACAAAATCCACATCGCTTTCCGATATCGAATTGGGAGTATTGGGATAGTCCACGAGATCATCCGTCAGAATCACCACTTTGTCTGCAAATCGCGCATCAGGAAGGGCATAACCCAGAGAGCCGCATATTGACTTTGCGTTTTCAGACCGCGAATAGCCGCAGGCGTTTCCTAAAGCATCACACGATGACGCTCCCAGAAAGGCGACATCTATGTGAAGATCGCCGTTGGCGATTGCCGCGCCGCGTCCGCCATGGCTGCGGAAGATAACAGGCTCTTCCATTATGCCCTCGGAAATGGCCTGTGCCAGTTCGCCTCGGAGGCCTGACGTGGAAATGCGGGTGACAACTCCGCTCTTTATATGACGCAGCAGGGGTGCATGCACATCTGAAAGGCTTGACGCAGCCAGATGAAGATTCTTGTATCCCATGTCGGCAAGTTTGTCCACAACAAGGTTGACAACTTTGTCTCCACCACGGAAATGATGATGGAACGATATGGTCATTCCGTCTTTCAGACCGCTCATTCTGATTGCCTCTTCAAGGCTGACCAGCTTCGGACTTGAATGTTGAAGTTCACGGCGCGGAGCAGGGATTTTTGTCACCTCATCCGCATAAACAGGCTTGCCGAGCATCTCTGCAGCTGTCTGGATGTCTTTCTGACGTTCTTTGAGGGTATTCATGGCTTAGATGTCTTCTTCAGTTAATAATCCTGCGGCTTTGGCGAGTGTGATCGTGCGCTCGGCACGTATCACCACCGGGCGGTCGATCATTTTTCCATTGAGCGCTATCACTCCCGAACCTTTCTTCTCCGCTTCCTTTATGGCGGCGACGATGGCCTTGGCCTTCTCGATATCTTTCTCCGTAGGAGTGAACACCTCATTGACCACCTCGATCTGGCGCGGATTTATAATTGACTTTCCATCAAAGCCCAGAGTCTTGATGTATTCCACTTCACGGCGGAAAGTCTCCATATCGTTGAGATTGGAGAAAACAGTATCGAGAGCGTCAATACCGGCGGCACGGGCAGCCACCACAATTGTTTCCCGGGCCAGACGCAACTCATCGCCCTCTTTCGAACGTTGTGTCTTGAGATTCGCACAATAGTCCTCCGCACCAAGGGCTATACCCATCATACGGGGAGAAGATATGGCAATATCGTAGGCATTCACTACACCGAGGGCACTCTCGATAGCGGCCATTATGCGTGTACGGCCTTCCGCTCCGATTTCACGTTCTACTTTTTCAATTTCGGCTTCAACCTCGCGCACCTCGTCTGCGGTCTCGGTCTTCGGCATCCTGACCACATGCACGCCTGCCTTCACCACGGCCTCGATATCCTTCTTGCCGTATGGTGTATTGAGAGGATTGATCCTCACCACCATTTCCGTATCACCATAATCTATTGTCTTGAGGGCATTGTAAACCAACAGCCTCGCCGTGTCTTTCTCCATCATGGACACAGAATCCTCCAGATCCAGCATTATGGAATCCGGTCCGTATATATGTGCATCGGCCATCATGCCGGGATTATTGCCCGGAACGAACATCATGGTTCGTCTTAGTCTTTCCATGGTTATGTTATTTTAATGTTAGTCTTTCCAGACATCATTGCCGGTAGCGCGTACAGCGGCGGCTGTCACCCGCGCCCTGATAGTACAGTCAAGGGCTCCCTTGTCCACAGCTTTTACCCTTACATCAGTGATTCCGCATTCATTCAGCGTAGAGCTTATGATCTTCTTGATCTGTTCACCAAACTGACGCGCAACACTGCTTTCGAGATCAATCTCGATACCCTCCCTTTCCGAAGGCAGAAGCTGAATCAGAATGTCTCCCGATTCAAATGTTCCTGCATGAGAATTATTGATTTTCATGGTGGTTGATATTATGGTAGTTAATATTATCAGTATTCAGATTAAGGCACGACAACATACCACTGACATTTTTGTCAGCGTACCGATGGTACGCATATATCTTAAATGCAAGCGTACTTTGCCGGTGTGGAGTTGTAATATCATGTCCATCTCAAAATCTAATCCACGAGATTAATGAAATTAAACCGAATGGCATGTCTCCTGACTCGTTCTCCTCGCGGACTGCCTTCCCAACCGTTTTATACAGCGACATTTATATCGTGTACATTCGGTCAATCCGGAACAACAGCAAGGGGGCTGCCAAGGCCTCTTACCTGATTCCCTTTTAATCGCGTCGGACTGTGAAATCATCAGCAAGCCAATGCCACCGCGAAGTTAAAAAAATTAATTCAAATCACAACTATAAAAATACAGAAATATCACGTCTGCTTAATTTTTTATACCTATAGCCACTATGGTGGCTATACCATGCTCCGGATAATATGGAAGTCAGATGTGATAACCACCATTACTGTAACAGCAATCAACGATTTATATATTAACATTGTCACACTATCGGTTACGTACATAAAAAAGGGTCACCGACTGGTGACCCTTTTGTGATCCGGCTGCGACTCGAACGCAGGACCGTCTGCTTAGAAGGCAGATGCTCTATCCAGCTGAGCTACCGGACCCCTTCGCCGGATGTGCAAGACCCGCCAGCACATCCGGTTGTGGATGCAAAGTTAATCATTTTTACTATAACATCCAAATCATTCGCTCTTTCACCCTCTTTTTCATACTTTTATATCTTTTTATCTATTTAGCTAAATCATTAACCGTCTGATGTTTACATTTATTATTATAAAAATTTACAAAATAATGGCTCTAATCTCGAAAAGTTTTTATATCTTTGCCTCCGTTAAGACCGATAAACAGTTCTGCCAACTACGCTATTTTTCATGCCTTAACGAGCCTCTCAATTTCCAGAGGCAATACTGAAACAACTTGTAATACCTATGAATTCCTTTATTAATTAAAATAATACTATATGAGAAATTTACTACTAACAGCGGCCACTCTCATAACCCTTCCGGCAGTGGCTGCCCTTACTCCCAAATCGTATCCTGACTATCAGGTGACAAGCGTTTCCCCTAACGGTAAATTCGCGGTAAGTCAGTTCTACGGAACCTTAATCGTGATGAATCTCGAAACGGGAGAGGAAAAAACCTGGCAGGGCAATGAAGAAGGAACAGTTGCCTACGGGGTAGGAAACGGCAACGTAGTATCCAACGACGGAACCGTGGTCGGATATATTGACTACTCATCAGGAGCGGTATATTATCTCGAGAACAATGAATGGCACCAGCTGTCCACCATAGTCGAAGGCACAAGCAACATCGCCAACGCCATCACTCCGGACGGACGCATTATATGCGGAGGCAACGGTCTCACCAGTATAAGCACCGACGACAATCCGACCCCCATGTCTGTTCCCGTACTCTGGATACGCGGCGAAGACGGCAACTTCGGAAAGCCCGTCGAGCTTCCCTATCCGACAACCGACATCACAGGACGCGTGCCCCAGTATGTCACCGCTATTGCACTCAGCGACGACGGCTCGACCGTCCTCGGCCAGGTCAGAGACTATTCGGGCAGGATCCACTACCCGATCGTATATACCAACAACAACGGTGAATGGACCTACTCCCTCCCGGCAATGTCGCTGGTCAACCCCGACAATATTGAGCTTCCCCAAGATCCCGGAGAAGGACCTGCAGCCCCAAAAGCTGAAGATTTCCTCTCCCCTGAAGAAAAAACGGCCTTCGAGAAAGCCCTGGAAGAATGGGAAAATAAAAATGGAGGATCCAGCAACCCCGACTTCAACTCATATCCCGATGTCAACGACTTCCTCGGCGAGGAGAGCAAAGCCAGATATGACGAAGCTTATGACGAATATATCAAGGCCAATGCAGCATGGGAGGAAAAAGCCATAGCCTTCTACACAGCCTTCGATAAACTTTTGATATCGGGCCTCTCTTTCGAATTCAACATCGGCTCTCTCTCTGCAGATGGAAAGACCGCATGGCAGTCGGCCCGTAAAATCATAGATACCGGCAATCCGGAGAATCAGTACAAGGAAGCATTCGCTCCGGCCACAATAGACCTTACAACCGGCGAAATTTTCATTCGCGACTTCTCGCAGGACGCCTCCATGACCTTCGTTGCAGAAGACGGAACAATCTTCGCCACCAAGAGAGACCAGCTCGAAGGCATCGTATACAGTCCGGATGTCAATACAATTCTCGGAATTCCTTTCATCGAGTATGTAGAGAATATAAATCCCGAGACTGCAAAGTGGGTGAATGAAAACATGATACACGACTTCGTCGGCATGGACCCGGAGACATTCGAACCCATCGATCGCAAGAATGTGATCTGCTCGGGATTCACAATCTGCTCGCGTGACCAGAGCGTGCTGATCAGCCGCGCCATAAATTACTGGGAAGACACCCCCGTCATGATCTACTCATACGTGCTTCCCGGCAAGATCGACAACGCCGGCATCGCACTCAATCCGGCAGAAGACATGGGAGTCACAATCTCCAAGGATGGTGTGATCCGCATCAACGGCGAAGTAGTTTCGCTGACGGTAAGCGACATCAACGGCCGCGTGATCTATGACGGCCGCCCCGCATCCGACACCATCGAGACCGGCATCGGCAACGGAGCCTACATCATCAGCGCCATCGGTGCCGATGGTTCCCTCCGCACCGCTAAAGTTCTCCTCTGATTTTCGCACCGACCCGGTGAGCCTCACGGCTCACCGTGACACAATAACTTCGGGCTTGCACCCTTCAGCACCATAAGCTGAGGGCGCAAGCCCGAAGCTTCTGCCAGCCGAAATAACTACCTCAGAAACTTCATGATGCCGGCGGAACGGCTATGCATAAAGCCAAATTGTTGCAGCTAACATAGGCGGGATGGTTATACATAACAAAACAATCCGGATCTGTATCCCGGCATGTCGCTGGAGAATACAGATCCGGATGTTTTTTATCGACCAGGCTATCAGCGGATAATAAGCTTTGCCCGAGCCGTACCCTTATCGCCTGATGCAATCACCACATAAAGGCCCGCGGGCAGTCCGGCCATCGGCAGAGTCTGCCCTTCGCTCATGGCAACCAGCCTGCCTTCGGTATCAAACGCGCACAGTCTGCGTGCATCGTAAGATATGACAGAAGCCGATGCCGGGTCGTAAACCACTTTTCCTGCTTCGCCTGAATGGGAGGAAACGCCGGAGGGAGAAAGGATAAAGGCTTCTGACAGCGGAGAGTGCGCGCCTTCCTTGGACTGTACCGATATCTGATAAGGCATATTATCGACAGGCGCGTCATCCCTGAAGCCACGTGCATTGCCGTCGAGAGCCGCCACATTGAGAGGTTCTCCGTCGCGGTAGACGGTCTGAACAAACGGCATGAGACTGTAATCAACCTCCGGACCTTCCGGGGTGTCGACGAGGTGGGCAGTAATGTCCCATCGTCCATGCCCCCGGATATCGGCCTTGTCGTAAAGATCCGACACTCTCTCCCATGTCTTGCCGCCGTCTTCGGTATAGAGGTCAGACTTGCCGGGGATATAATCATCGCCTACCGCAGCTATGCATGGCCACTGCCATTCATCGTAATCGTACAGACGTACCCCTACTTTGATTTCCTTATCTCCTTTCACAAGGAACGGCTCGTCGAGTTTCACCGCATTGTAGGCGTTGTATGCAAGTTCTCCGAAATCCTGCTCGCGTACTATTTCATTTCCCTCGAATACAACCACTTTGGCGTGGATACCTGATTTATCCTCGTAACCATACATGTAATTGACAAGCGCGCTCACATGAGTGATGTATTTACCCTGGAAAGGTGCCAGGTCATCCTTATCAAATAGGTTGGCGCATATAATGTCCTTGCCTTCGTTACCGAACGACATGTTCAACTGGCGCATCATTCCAATATGGTTCAGACCGTAAAGGCTATCCGGACCTTTCCATACAAGACCGAGCGAGCCTGTGGCGAGGCGTGTGCCGTGAAGTCCCTCCGGAGCGGCAAGCTCATTGGAGATGTTGACCATGACATTGTCTGTTCCAGAGATGTAAGAACCGGTTCCGTCGCCGGTACGGTGCCATCTAAGCCAAAAGATCTTGCCTGCCGCCTTGTCGGAGATATCGAGAGTCTTGAAGCACCAGTTTCCCTCCGACATCCGGTCGAGCGACCATTTGCCGCAAGTGATCCAGGTGTCGCCGGCATCTGTGGAGATCTCAACCGCTATTGTATCATTCTCAAGATTCTGTTTCTGCGTGTCCATGAAGATAGCGCGTATGAATCCGAACGACACTGACACATATTTATGATCCGAAGCATCCATCGGACGCGACACCAGACTGAATGAATATGGACGGCGCGAGGAGATTGAGGAATATAACCCCGAACCGTTCTCCACTCCGGCCTGATTGAAAATTGTCTGATTCACATCGCCGACAGTACCGTAATCGGAAGTCGTGGTCCAATAGTTTCCTTCGAGAGAGTAATCGAATGTCTCGCGCAGAGGCAGAGAGAAATCCGCTGCCACAGCCACCTTCACCTCTGCTGACTTCGGCGAGGCGACGGTCTTTCCATCGGTATTCCTGTACACGGCTTCAATCGAGTATGAGGGATATCCGGCAACTACGTTTTCGAGAACCACCTCATAACCCGACCCATCCGGCGGTATCGATTTCACCAGTTCCGAACCGCAATAGAGATTATATGAATCAAGCGGCATTCCGGAGTACATTGTCTGGCCGGCATTCCAGCGGAGAGTAACGGAATTCATGGCTCTTGAGAAGCCATAAGATATATTCGGAGTGTCTGGAATCTCCACCTCGCAGGGTTCCATTTCCATCACAAATCCTGATCCGCTCCATGAGCTTGTATTTCCGGCAAACCGGCTACCGTCATTGGAGACGTTTATGAAGCATGCCTCCGACCCGCTTCCGAAATTGCCGGCGGCTTCAAAGTCCGGATGGGCGAGCTTCATAATATACCCGAGCTCGTATGCCTTGTCATTCTTATAGGAATAAATGAACGGATGATTCACAGGATAGCCGGTATAGTTACCATAAACATCGCCGTTATCCCTCACTGCCACCATTTGGGAAACCATATCCCAGTCTCCGAATTTTTCTATCATCCGATAGCTTTCCGTGAGCATATCGTAAACAGCCGCCACTCCATTGACGGAGATAGCCACATATCGACCGTTATTGCTGATTCCGAGGGGTTGGATGTTGATGAAATCCGCAGGATTCTCCTTATCCGGACCGTAGATTATTCCGACCTCGCCACCCTTCCAGAATATTACGGCAGGATTGTCGGCCACGTATGCGGAAGCGATTATGACACTTCCATCGCCTGAAATCTCCTTTATCGCGATATTTTTTGCATTTTCCGGAATCGGCAACATAGTCAGCGACCATTGTCCTGCTTCATTTTTATTCCACATCAGCGGTTTTATCACGGCCATATTGTCGTATGCCGCGTACCCGACGGCAACATTGCCGTCACCCGATACTCCTACTCCGAAAGTCCCGTCCTCCGGTCTGGAGAAAAGATTGATGTCCAGTTCTCCATAAGGAAGATAAGTACAGATTCCACCATTCCACAAGGCAGCCACGGCGGTAGGCCCGCTGAACGAGTCGCCGAACATCGGGTCAGACCATGTCACGATATGGTCCATATCCTTCGCTGTGCCGATTACCATTCCTGCATCCGACACATCATTAAACTGACCTCCGTTCGAAAGATTGTCGAGGTCATACTGCGTGACCCATTCCAGTTCCCCGGCTTCCGTATCATATATAAAACTTCTAAGATACACCATTCCGGCATCGCACTGCATCGGATCATAACCTACGGCATAGCGGCCTTCGGGCGATGCGCCCGCGATTTTAGCTCCCGACTGCAGTTCCGTATAGGAGTTGGCGGCTGCGGCCCATACTGCAGCCGCGGAGAGCAACGACATTGTGACAATAAGTTTTTTCATAAACGATGTTATTTGGATTAAACAAGCATGAGAACAACATCGGCGATGGAGTTGTCATATATCGCAAAATTAACCAATATGTCATTTAGCCCCAAACAGTTGATTCCATAATTTATAAATCCGTACTTATTCGCAGTCTGCAGGATTGTCATCATCTCTATTCTCACGGATCATTTTCTGATACACTGACGGAGTCATCCCGGTGACTCGCCGGAACACAGCGGTAAACGTGGTGTTCGATCTGAAACCTACGCTCTGCCCGATAGCCCCGATTGTCTGCCGCGAGTATTGCCTGTCGGACAATCTCTGGCAAGCCACCCTTATGCGGTATTCATTGATGAAGCTGTTGAAATTCTTTCCATAATGGCTGTTTATGATCCGGGAGACATAACTTGTGTTCGAATCGACAAGAGAGCAGAGGTAGTCAAGAGTGAAATCCTCGCGACAATATTCTTCGGTGTTTTCCATTATTCTGTCGATTTCACGCATCAATTTCAGACCCTTCTCATCCGTAAGGCTACTGCTGTCATAGCGCTTCCTGTCCTTCCGTTCAAGCATGTCGAGGCATTCGCGGTACTGCACACTTGCCCGCTCATGATTTTCTTCAAGACGATTATACATGCCGAACAAGTCGCGGTAACTTTTGTCAAGATTCTTTTTCTGTCGGTAAATCACCACAATCAACCCAACAAGGGCCGCCGATACTCCGATTATCATCAACAATATCCATCCCAATCTTCTGATTGTTGCTGTCCGTTTTTCCTCCTTTTCCTGAAGGTCGCGGATTTCGGTCTCGACTTTCTCCATCTCATACTCGGAAAGACCGTTTTTCACAATGTCGAATTCTCGGGTGTTGAATATAGAGTCCATCTCTGTGAAATACTCAGCCTTGTATTGCTGCGATCTGGCCATATCACCCTTATGTTCATAGAATTCGGCAAGATCACGCAACGTTATCGTGAACCTGTGCAATATTCCACGTTCCTCTGCGAGATTGCGGCATATATTCATATACTTGAAGGCGGAGTCTGGTTTTCCCTGCTGCCAACGGGTCTTGTACAGCCATTCATAAGCAGAGCATTCATAGAGTGGACCCACCTCATTGCGATCGGCCATTTGCGCGGCGGCGAGGAACTTTGCGGCCGCATCCTCGAATTTTTCGAGTTGCAGGTCCATCAGTCCGGAAGTGTATACCTCCATATAACGAGTCAAAGGTGTGGATTTCGATTTCACCGACCTTAATTTCCGATAGGAATCCTCTATCTGCTTTTTGTCATTGAGGGCGAGACTGTTGAAAAACAGACTTGTGCACAGTTTGTAGCGCATCAGCGAATCGGGACACGCAGGAAGAGCCTCCTCTCCCTTTTTCAGATAATACATGCCGCGCTCGTAGTCATGATATGCGTTGTAGATTATGCCTATGTCCTTGTAGAAACCGGCTGCATACTTTTTTGATTCGGTGGATTCGCACAATTTAAGACCATCAAGATAAAATTTCATTGCCTTTGAGTAGCGTCCGCACTCGTAATGCATGTATCCGGCCCTGAAATATGCGTAAGAAATCTGTTCGCGACCGGCCTCGTCCATATCGTCTTTGAAACGGTTGCACACCACCATATATATAACAAGTGCCTTGTCATAGTCCTTCTCCTCCTCGGCGCTATTACCCTTTTCGAGCAAAACTTCAGTCGGAAGCGATGTCATCTCCCTGATCAGGATGGAATATTTGCCTTCATCAACCGGAGTTCCTGACATGGCTAAGGCATAATACAACAAAGCGATGAACAACACTAAGTTTCGCAATATCCCGAACATTTTAGGTCTTCTATAAAGCTATGGAAAAAATACCGTCCCGGCTGCACTGCATGGTACCGGGACGGCATTGGTTTCTTTCTCTACTATAACGGGTACAATCCGGAATCAGTCTTCCTCCTTCATGTTGTGGAAGACGTTCTGGACATCTTCGTCATCCTCGATGCGGGCGAGGAGTTTCTCGACGGCCTCGCGCTGCTCGGGAGTGACATCCTTGTAGTCGTTGGGTATACGCTCGAATTCGGCGGAGACAATCTCCATACCCTTCTCCTCAAGGAATTTCTGGATATTGGCGAACTGCTCGAAAGCTCCATAGACCATCCACTCCTCCTCTTCGGCCTCGATTTCGGCGTCGAAGTCCATGAGGTCGAGTTCAAGTTCCTCCATGTCGGCATCGCCGGGCTTAAGGTGGAACACACTCTTATGGTCGAACAGGAATGAGAGCGAGCCGGATGTGCCGAGCGAACCGCCGTGCTTATTGAAATAGCTGCGGACATTGGCCACGGTGCGCTGGTTGTTGTCGGTGGCGGTCTCCACCACGATAGCGATTCCGTGGGGGCCGTATCCTTCGTAAACGATCTCCTTGTAGTCGGAAGCGTCCTTGTCGGTGGCTTTCTTGATGGCTCTCTCTATGGTATCCTTAGGCATGTTGGCGGCCTTGGCGTTGTGCATGAGCACACGCAGACGCGGATTCATGTCAGGATCCGGTCCGGCGGCCTTGGCGGCGATTGTGATTTCCTTGCCTATGCGAGTGAAGGTGCGGCTCATGTTGCCCCAGCGCTTCAGTTTTCGCGCCTTGCGGAATTCAAATGCTCTTCCCATTGTTGGAATTATCTAAATTTCGATTGTTATGTTGTTTCTGTTATTTCGTATTCTTATCTGAGCTCCGCGCCGAGATTTCTGACGGCATTGATGATTTTATCCATCGCGGCGTCGATCTGCTTGTCGTTAAGCGTTTTTTCCATATCCTGGAGTTTCATCTTGACAGCATAGCTCTTTTTACCTTCAGGAAGGTTTTTACCTTCGTAGACGTCAAAAAGCGACACCTCGCGCAGAAGCCGTCTGTCGGCGCCACGTATCGCCGACTCGATTTCGGCGAATTTCACTGACTTGTCTACCAGCAGGGCGAGGTCCCGCTCCACATGCTGCGTGCGCGGTATATCGGTGAAAGTCACTCTCTTCACAGCCATCCGGAAAAGGGCTTTCCAGTCAATCTCCGCGTAGACCACAGGCTGCTCTATGTCGAAGCGTCTCAGCAATGCTTTGGTGAGCAATCCGAGGGAAGCGACATGTCTGCCGCTGCGGGTGGCGATGTCAAGTCGTGCGGCGAACACCCCGTCACTGCCTTGCGATACCTTGAGTTCCTGCGGATTCACACCGAGGCGACGGAAAATATTGTCGACCGCCGCGCGCATGTCATAGACAGTGGCCTGGGCGCCCTTGGCGTTCCAGGATGCCGGTGTGTAGTCACCGGTCAGCCACAATGCGAGTTCGAAACGTTCGCTGAAAGGAGCCAGGGGACGGTCGGCCGTCTGCTCCTTCTCCGGATTACAGCTGTAGACATTTCCGAACTCGTAGAATTTCAGGTTCGGAGCCTTGCGGTTGATATTGTGGGCTATGGACTCGAGACCTCCGAAGAGGAGAGTCTGGCGCATCACCGCGAGATCTCCGCTGAGGGGATTCATCACCCTGACACATCTTTCGGCAGGGAATTCTTCCGATTCGGCATAATAGGACTCGGCGGTGAGAGAATTGTTCATAATCTCCGAATAACCTCTTGCGGTAAGCTGTTCGGCCACGATCTGCTGAAGGTCGTTGCTCTCGTCGACATCGGTGCGCTGCGAGAGGTTGATATGGGCTTCGGTATTTATTTCCACATTGTTGTAGCCGTAGATACGGAGCACTTCCTCCACCACGTCGCAGGGACGGGTCACATCCACGCGGTAAGTAGGCACCGAGAGCCGGAGAATGTCTGTACCCTCCCCAGACTCCACGCCAAAGTCAAGAGCCCGCAGGATTGTCTCCACCACATTGCGGGGAATCTCCTTGCCTATCAGGCGAGAACAATAATCGAGCGAGAATTCCATCCTGACTGGAAGCACCGGCTCGGGATAGATGTCGGTCACGTCGCCGCAAATTTCGCCTCCGGCAAGTTCCTTGATGAGGACTGCGGCCAGACGGGCGGCATAAGTTGTTATAGAGGGGTCGGTTCCACGCTCATAGCGGAACGACGCGTCGGTGGAGAGGCCGTGGCGGCGTGCGGTGCGACGCACACGGGTGGGATTGAACCATGCGCTTTCAATAAATACCGAGGTGGTGTCGGCCGTGACGCCTGAATCGAGACCGCCGAACACACCGGCGATACACATCGGGCGTTCCGAGTCGCAGATCATCAGGTCCGATTCATGAAGTTCGCGCTCCACTCCGTCGAGGGTGGTGAATTTCGTACCGGCCGGACAAGTGCGTACCACTATCTCCTCACCTTTGACTTTGGCGAGGTCGAAGCAGTGAAGAGGCTGGCCGATACCGAGGAGCACGAAATTGGTTATGTCCACGATATTGTTGACCGGCCGCTGGCCCACGGCCAAAAGAAGATTTTTCAGCCACTCGGGCGACTCCTGCACCTTGACGCCGCGGATGGTCACGCCGGAATACCGGGGACAACCCTGACGGTCCTCAATACTTATTTTGACCGCGCCTTCCGGACGGTCCACGGCGAACGCCTCCACCGGAGGCATGCTTATCCCGGGATACTCCTCAGCGCCGCCGGCGAGCGCTATGTCGCACCACCGGCGGGCCTTGATATCGCGGGCCACACCGAGATGACTGGCCGCATCCACACGGTTCGGCGTGAGTTCCACCTCAAGCATGTGATCGCTGCTGACATTGAAATATTCCGCGGCCGGAGTGCCGGGAAGCGCAACACCGTCGGGAAGCACCATGATTCCGGCGTGGCCGGTGCCGAGACCGATTTCATCCTCGGCACATATCATGCCGTAGGATTCCACGCCTCTTATTTTCGATTTCTTGATTTTAAGCTCCTTGTCGCCGTCATAGAGTATGGTCCCTACCGTGGCCACGACCACGGTCTGTCCGGCAGCCACGTTGGGAGCTCCGCATACAATCTGCACCGGCTCTCCCGAGCCGAGATCCACTGTGGTGATATGTAGATGGTCGGAATCGGGATGGTCGGTGCATGTAAGCACTTTGCCGATTACGACGCCGCGGAGACCGCCGCGGATGCTTTCCACTTCCTCCACCGTGTCGCATTCCAGACCGGTGGACGTGAGGAGGGCTGCCAGCCCGCGCGGGTCCTGATTGAAGTCGATGTAGCGCTTAAGCCACTTGTAAGAGATATTCATAGCGCAAATTTACAAAAAAATTCTCTAAGTGAGGCAAAAAATTTACTATTTGGGATATACCGGTCGAACTACCTGTAGGCGGGGAGTTCGATGCGGAAGACTGTTCCTTTGCCTATTTCGGAATCCTTCACGAAAATCCTGCCGCCGTGATACTCCTCGATGATGCGTTTCACCAGGGTAAGACCGAGTCCCCATCCCCGCTTTTTTGTGGTGTAGCCGGGGTGGAATATGGTCTTGAAATGTTTTCTGGGTATACCCTTTCCGGTGTCGCGGACCTCGATCCACACCGTATTTCTGTCGCAACCGGTGGATATGTCGATGCGGCCGGCGCCCTGCATGGCATCGACGGCATTTTTCGTAAGATTCTCCATCACCCACTCGAGCAGCGGCCTGGATAGCCTCACGCCATGGTCATCGTCTGAGAGATGCATCACTATCTCCACGCGTCCCGACACACGGTGCCGCATATAGTCGAGCGACTGCTCGATTGTCTCGTTGATGTATTCGAGCTGCATCTCCGGCCTGGAACCGATCTTGGAAAACCGGTCGGCGATAGTGGAAAGCCGCTTCACATCCTTGTCGATTTCATCGGTTATATCTTTGTCGGTACCTGTCGAGGAAAGGTATTCCGTCCACGCCATCAGCGACGATATCGGCGTGCCGAGCTGATGGGCCGTCTCCTTGGAGAGGCCGACCCATACCCGGTTCTGTTCCGCCCGCTTGGTGTAGATCACGGCTATATAAAGGATGAATGCGAGGATAAGCATCACCATCATCTGGATGTAGGGATACAGGCTCAGGCTGCGGAGCACACGGGAATCCTCATAGTAGATGTATTGGTGGATGCCCCCCAGAAGCTCCACTTTTATGAAATGGTCGTTATGGACGGCGGCCCTGGAAATTGATTCGCTGCCGCATGCCTTGCGGAGCCTTGCGCGGAGATATTCCTGATTGCGGGACGATAGCTCAGAGAAAAGTGATTTGTCGGCATCCTCGTTGTCTGGCAGGTCGAAATTTCTGAATTCCGATATATTCATGCCGGTATCGCTTATGAGCACAGGAATGGAGTTGTTCTGGGAAATTATCCCGAGCAGGAACTCGAAGTCGGAATCGACATTGGCCTTGGCGAGACGCTCGGTGGCCTGCGCCCAGATATCCATTCTTTCCCGTTCCTGGATACCGAGCTGCTTTACGAGATTGTTTGAAATCAGCAGAAAGGCTATCACCGCGACAGCCGACACTGCTATCAGGATAAATTTCCCCGAGTTCTGGCGGTCTGTCTGCGTGAATTTCATCGGGAAGCCTCCTCCTGCGGCACGCCGCAACCTGCAATATAATTCGCCACGGCATCTGAGACATTGGTTCCGATCACTTCGTCGGCGGCCTCTTTCACCTCCTGCAGGGCATTTGCCACGGCCACGGCGTGGTCAGCGGCGAGCATCATGGGAAGGTCGTTGACATTGTCCCCGAACGCCACTGTCCTGTCCGCACCATACCGCGCGGCGACAGCCCTCATGGCCTCGGCCTTGGTGGCCTTGTCGGAAAACGCCTCGATAATGCCGATCTCCTCTCCGAAGATGTCATGATAGAATTGCGGTCGGATTCCCCTCACCTCGCGGATCCGTTCATACGCCTCCCTTGCCTTGCGGTCGGGCTGCATCCCGTAGAAAAGAACCACATGGTCGAGCCGCGCCGGGAGTATGGAATTTCCGTCCTCGGGGATATGCAGCACCTTGAACCGGTTTCCGACGCGCTCGTTGATAAAATCCCTCTCGAGTTCGGAAAGGGGCCCGATATGATAGATATGGATCATGTCGTCGACCAGGGTATACAGGAAGGTAGGAGTCTGTGTGGCGCGATATACCTCCACCAGCTCTCCGGCCGCCTGCGGATCCATGTAGACAACGCGGGAGTATCGGCGCGTGCGGGTATCCCACAGTGCGGCCCCGGTCATCACGATTGCCGGAAGGCGCATATCCACGCGCTCAAGAATCGGAGCGACTGTCGCCGGCGTACGGGCCGTCGCCACCGTAAAGAGTTTCCCGGCCGCAATCTCGCGGTTAAGGATTTCGACGGTGGTGTCGGAAAGACGGGCGTCGGGCTGTAGGAGAGTTCCGTCCAGGTCGCTTACATATAGTGTAGTCATATCTTATTTAGCTCGTTTGGCGTGGATCTCGGTGTATTCGGCATCGGATACCTGCTCCTCGCGATAAATCCGTCTGGAGCGCCGGGCATCCGACTCCTCGAGTATGCTTTCCGACTCGAATTCACGTATTTCGGTGAATTCCACATCTTCAGCCACATCTTTCATTATGGCGGCAGCATCCTGCGAGGGAGCGCGGTGTCTGCGGCTCCCAGTGTGGAACCCGTTTCCGCGGCTTCCGGAAGAGGCGTCGGTTCCGCGACGCGCGCGCCGACGCTCCTCCTTGCGGGAGGGCATGCCGGCCATCCGGCGCATCATATCCTCGGCCTTTCCGGCCATGTATCTGCGCAACAGACGCACTATATATGGCCACAGAAGGACCAATATAATAAGAAATATCAGAAATATTCCCATTTATGGTATTTTTGAGAAAAGAGTTGTTTCTTAGTAACGAATAATATCGTGGAAAAGATTTATTTCCTCATGGCGAACAGGCCATAGAGAAGATACGCCACGATAAGCCAGAGCAGCCCGGAGACTCCCATACAGAAAACCAGCACCGGGGCGGTGATGATTATCATCCAGCGCCACTGGTTTCCCTTCCATCCCCACGTCTTGAACTTGAGGGAGAAAAGTCGCACAGGGGAAACCATAAGCCAGCTTTCCAGAATCAAGATTGCCGCAAACCAATACCATTCGGCGAGAAATTCGGTACCCTCGAGACAGAGGGAAGAGTATCCGATCCAGAAGATGGCGTTTGCGGGGATGGGAAGGCCGATGAAATCTGTGGTCTGGCGGGTGTCGATGTTGAACCTGGCCAGACGCAATGCTCCCGCCACGGGAATAAGCGGCACGAGCCACCGCACCCATTCCGGGGAGCCGACAGCCTCCATACAATTGAACATTATCATCGCCGGGGCTACGCCGAAGCTTACAAGATCGCAGAGCGAGTCAAGTTCCTTTCCGAGACTGGAATAGGTGTGCAGGGTTCGGGCAGCGAATCCGTCGAGAAAATCGGCGACCGCCGCGATGCCGATGAAAATCCAGGCCCATGCAAAGCCGTCGAGTCCCCACAGCGCATCGCGGCCGCCGAAGGCGCATATCACCGCCATCACGCCCGCGACGAGATTGAGACAAGTGATCCCGTTCGGTATATTTTTTACAATTGCATTCATGTCGATATGCTCTTCATCAAAATTTTTTCTCCGGACCTACAATCGCCACCGGAGTGACACCCCCGCTGACTTCATCGCCGATTCTGACAAGAATTTCGGAGTCGAGCGGAAGATAAAGGTCCACTCTGGAGCCGAACTTGATGAATCCGAGATGGTCATCGATGTCGGCCCGCTCGTTTTTGCAGGCATACGTCACGATTCTTCGGGCCATCGCGCCGGCAATCTGGCGCACTGTCAGCCTACGCCCGTTGTCCATCCGGATTCCGACGGTGCTCCGCTCGTTCTCACTGCTCGCCTTCGGCAGATATGCCGAGAGGAACCGGCCGTTGTGATGGCGCACGTATTCCACCGTACCGTCCACAGGAAACCAGTTGGCATGGACATTGAGCGGCGACATGAACACCGATAGCATCATGGCCTCGCGGCGGAGGAATTCATCCTCCATCACCCGCTCGATGGCCACTACCTTTCCGTCGACCGAGCTCACCACATGGTCCTCCCGCTCGCCGCGATAGACGCGGTGCGGGCATCGGAAAAAGTTGAATACAAGCAGATAGAGCGTCACCGCAATTGCGGTGAGCACGATCGGCACCACTACCGGGCGCATGAACAGCCATACCGGCACGCCCAGAGCCAGCAGCACCATGCTAAGCATTAGGAGCACCCCTGTGCCCTCTCTGTGAATTATCTTCATCTGATACAGGACGGCCCGAAGCCGCGTTGGTAATTTCGGATGGCACTAAGCCGTTAATCCACAAAGTTACGAAATTCCGTCCGATTCGCAAAATCTTTTTTAATTCCTATTGATTATCAATGTCAGGCAGCGGCGCAGAAGGATTGAACTGATATGCCCCGAGCGAGGGAGTTCCGAACGAAAGGCGGTCAAGACCATCCATATCCAGGACCGATTCCGGAGCCACCAGATCCGGATTTCCGGCAGAAATAACCGGAGAGTCAGGCTTGAGCCTGTAGTTGAAATAATACTCTGGTCTGTCGGTCAGAAACATCGGATCAGTCTCCCACATACAATTCCTGAACCAATCGTCGTTTGACCCGGTCGACTTGAACGACACATAGTCGAAACAGACATCTGAGCCGGTCAGGTCGCCGGTATTGATGTCGCCGGAAAGGCCATATATTATGGAGTTGGAGAAACGGGCCCGCATCAGAGGAAGTCCGCAGTCGAGGGCATCTTCGGGCAGACAGTGGCCCAGACTGAGCAGCGGGCCGTAGATGGCAGAGAAGAGATAGTTGTTGGCTATGGTACACTGGTTGAACGTATGTTCGCCCCCCACAAGACGCACCACCGGCCCGGCGGCTTCCGAAAAACACACTCCGTAGGCGTCGACGCGGGCATACAGCGACTCGAGGACTGTCGACTGCGAATTGTGCAGCCATGAGTTGCGAACCATAAGTTTGCTCCGGGATGTGTCTGCGCATGAATCCACGCGCAGACCGTCGGTAGTGGAACGCATGTCGACGTATTCGAGCCGGTTGTCGAACGACTCAGGTGCGATTGTTATGCCGCGCCACTGACCGGCAAGGATATCGTAGCCCACGTCCGGAAGCACATTGTCGAGGCGGTCTCCCCGCATGTCGATCATCTTTCCGGAGGTCCCCACGGCCTCTATTTTACCCTTGACAAGAAGATGGGCTCCGTCGTGGAAAAGGACTTTCGCCCCGGGATCAACGCCGAGTGTGACTCCCTCCGGCACCGTCGCCTCCCCAAAGACCACATAAGGCAGTTCGGCGGTGAGCCGCTCTCCTTCGGCAAACACGTGGTCGCGGAGCCTGACCACATTCTGGCCGTAAGCCTCCACCCGGACGGTCTGTTTCACGCCGTTGGTGACAAACTCGAGATTGTCCTCCGTGAGCGCCGGCTCTTTCGATGCCGTCTCCGGGAGCTTGCATTCTATGAAGACATAGATCGAGTCTCTGGCACGGATCTCCACGTCGCGGAACTCCATGCCGCTCACACCGTCGACGTTGACGCGGAATTCAGTCTCAGGCCTCGCGAAGCGGATGGAGGAGACCACAATACCTTTGGAGGCCCTGTTGGCCACCACAAGCCGGGCGGTGGGTGTCTTCAGATCCGTAAACACCGTATCGAAGTTGACCGTGTCGCGAGAGAAAGTGAGCACATCGGATGGAGACGTCGATATGGCGTCGTTTATACATCCCGACGTGATTAAACCTATCAGTGCGGCAAGTGTCAAAAGAATGTATCGCATTTTTCCCATATAAAGGAAAAACGCTCTGTAACCCTAAATATTTTAGAACTCTCCCAAGGCGGACATTATACAGTACCCAATCCTGCAATTTTTTCAATCATGGGTATCATTCAGTTGTAACGGCATGAAATACGTATTGATAGCGGGCGAGGCTTCCGGGGATCTGCATGCCTCCAACCTTATAAAAGCGATAAAAGACTATGACGGAGAAGCCGAATTCCGCTTCTTCGGAGGGGATCTGATGGCCCGCGAGGCCCGCAGGAATCCCGACCTGCACTATTCGGAGATGAACGTGATGGGATTCAGCGAAGTATTCCGCAAACTTCCCAAACTTGCTCTGAATCTCTGCAAAGCCCGGGCTTTGCTACGCGAATATCGTCCCGACGCCCTTGTGCTTGTGGACTATCCGGGCTTCAATCTCACGCTTGCCTCTTACGCCCATAAGCTCGGCATTCCCGTACATTACTTCATATCGCCCAAAGTCTGGGCCTGGAAGGAATATCGCGTCAGAAAGATCAGGAAGTATGTCGACAGGATGTACTCTATTCTGCCGTTCGAGGTCTCGTTCTACAAGAAGCATAATTACAACGTGACGTATGTGGGCAATCCTTCCGTTCAGGAAATAGCCTACACGCTGGGACATATCCCTCCCAAACGGCATTTTCTCGAGCGTCAGGGCCTTGACGGCGGCAAGCCGATCATCGCGTTGCTTCCCGGATCCCGCCGGGGTGAGATCCGCAACAATCTGCCGCTGATGATCGATGCGGCAAAGCGCTATCCGGAGTTCCAGTATGTTGTTGGTGCCGCGCCGTCTGTCCCGGAGAAGTTCTACAGAGAGATCGCCCAGGACCCGGGGCTGAAGGTGGCCTTCGGATGCACGCCCACGCTGTTGAAATATTCACAGGCAGCGGTAGTCACTTCGGGTACGGCCACTCTCGAGGCGGCGATAATCGGCACGCCGCAGGTGGTGGTTTACCGCGCCAACGGAATGAAGATCTCTTATAAAATAATGGAACGTCTGCTGAAAGTCAAGTATGTGTCGCTGCCGAATCTGATTGTCGGGAACGCAGTGGTTCCCGAGCTTCTGGTGCATCGCTGCACCGCCGACGCCATCTCGCGCGAACTGTCGCCGCTGCTGCAGCCTTCCCCCCGCCGCGACTGGCAGATACAAGGCTACCGCAACATGCAGCGCCGCCTCGGCACCTCGGTAGCCGCCGACTACGCCGCCGAACTGATCGCAGGCTCCCTCCGAAAGTAACAGACCGGGATAATCTATCAATACAGTCCTTGTGGATTAAAATCTGCAAGGACTAAACTGTTATGTAATATTATTTAACTTTCGTAGACTAATATTTGCATAAATATTACCGTTTCGATGTTGCTGACGTAGAATATATAACCAGCGACGGCACAAACCGTCAACAATATGACATGAAGCCTTTAAGATACTTTTTTCATGACTTAATTTGTTCAACGAGGCCTTATCGATACCTTGGAAACTTCATTGTCTAAATTTTGGGTTATATACATTAGTAATTTCTATCGTCCGCCAAGACCGACGTAACGCGGCGCGCGGCATAAGTCCCGTCCGCGGTCGGACTGAAGCGGGAAAGAGTCCGGGACATCGTGAGATGGACCGGCTTTTTTATTTTTCGCGGTTAATATTTTGATTCTTTGATACATTTTCTTAATTTTGTAGATTCCGATAAATATCATCGCATGAAGCAACCTGAGAAAGTCACAACCGGTATGCAGCCTGACTCCGCCGAAGAGGAGCAAATGGTGGAAAAGGCATTTCAAAACGTGCTGTCGGCCTACCTTGCGAGCAACCATCGTAAGAAAGTTGAAATCATAGAGCGGGCCTACCGCTTCGCCAAGGAGGCCCACAAGGGAGTTCGCCGCCGCAGCGGCGAGCCGTATATACTGCATCCCATTGCCGTGGCGCAGATCGTGATTTCGGAGTTAGGACTGGGATCAACCTCGATATGTGCGGCCCTGCTCCATGACGTAGTGGAGGATACGGAATATACTCGCGAGGATATCGAGGCAAATTTCGGCTCCAAGATAGCTTCAATCGTGGAGGGCCTGACAAAGATTTCGGGAGGAATATTCGGCGACAAAGCCTCCTTGCAGGCGGAAAATTTCCGCAAGCTCCTGCTGTCGATGAGTACCGACATCCGGGTGGTGCTCATCAAGATGGCTGACCGCCTCCACAACATGCGGACCTTAGGCTCGATGCGTCCGGAGAAGCAGTTCAAGATTGCCGGCGAGACCCTCTACGTCTACGCGCCCCTCGCCCACCGTCTGGGACTCTTCAATATAAAGCTGGAACTCGAGGACCTCGCTTTTAAATACGAGCACCCACAGAAGTATGCCGAAATCATGGCAAAAATCTCCGAGAGCGAGAAATACCGCGACAAGATAGTTGAGGAATTCGTGGCCCCGGTGCGTGCCCGTCTTGACGCCGCCGGCTACAAATACGAAATAAAGGCGCGTGTGAAAAGTGCCTACTCCATCTACAACAAGATGGAGACCAAGAAAGTACCCTTTGAAGAAATATATGACATCTACGCCGTCCGCGTCATCTTCGAGAATGACAACGATGAAAAGGAGCGTGTGAGATGCTGGGAAATATATACTTTTTTCTCCGACGGCCACAAGGTTCACCCGGACCGGCTGCGCGACTGGACCAGCACCCCGAAAGCCAACGGCTACCGCGCACTGCACCTGACGGCCATGGGACCTGACGGAAAATGGATCGAGGTCCAGATACGAAGCCGGAAGATGGATGTGATTGCCGAACTCGGCTATGCCGCCCACTGGAAGTACAAGACCGGCGAGCATGATGACGACACTGAACTGGACAAATGGATGAATACCATCAAGGACATCCTGGCAAATCCAGAGCCGAACGCCATAGACTTCCTGGACACCATCAAGCTGAATCTCTTCTCCTCGGAGATATATGTGTTCACCCCCAAAGGAGACCTGATCATCCTGCCGACAGGCGCGACCGTGCTCGATTTCGCCTTTGAAATCCACACCCAACTCGGAAGACACTGCATCGCCGGCAAGATCGCACACAAGCTGGTGCCTCTGGCACACAAACTCGAAAGCGGCGATCAGGTGGAGATCATCACCTCGGAGACTCAGACACCTCAACCGGAATGGATGGAATTCTGCCATACGGCCAAGGCTCAGAACCATATCCGAACCGCACTGCGCAAGGACCGCCGTCTGCTGGCGGCCCACGGACGGAATATTTTCAACGAATTCCTTGCAAAAGAGAATCTTAAAAATTCACAGAAACTTCTCAAGACCATCCGCGACCATTACGGAATAACCTCCGACGAAGACCTCTACTACCATATAGCCTGCGACGAAATATCACTCTCTCCCGAAGAGATGAGAGATATCTACAAGGGAAGATCCTCGATCATAAAGAAACTGCTCCGCAACCCCTTCTCCTCAAAGAAGGATGACGGAAAAAACAGCGGTGTCCGACAGGAAGAGGAGGCGCCGGCGCCGATCAACCGCAAGGAGGTCTACGTCCTGCATCCAGACCTGGATAAACCGAACTATCTGGTGGAACCCTGCTGCAATCCGATTCCGGGCGACGATGTCCTCGGATTTGTCAACAGCGACGAGCAGGTCGTGCTGCACAAGGTGAGCTGCAGCAAGGCCATGCGACTAAAGAGCAGCTATGGCCCGCGTCTGGTGGCAACGCGATGGGGAGAGATCGCCGAGCGTTTCACCGTGGTCATAGCCGCTGAGGGAATCGACCGGCAAGGGGTGCTGGAGGACATCATCGCCGCCCTCTCCCACAAGCTGGCGCTCAACATCAGAAGTATGAGCATCAACGCCCGCCAGGAAGTGTTCCACTGCGAAGTGACAGTGCAGGTGGACAGCACTGCCATGGCCGACCGCATCTGTCAGGCACTCAAAGACATCAAGGGAATCAAATCGGCACAGCGAATCTCATGAAATATCTAAAAAAGAAACTGTTGATACGCCTGGGACTGATCCTCGGCTCCACCATAATCATACTGTGGCTTCTGCCTCACGATGACCATCAGTCGTACTCCTACGAGCAGAACCAGCCGTGGCGCTATCCGCTGCTGACGGCCGAGTTCGATATGCCGGTGCTCCGCGACTCGGCGTCGGCGCGCGTGATGCGCGACAGCATCGACGCGTCGTTCGTCCCCTTTGTTAAGCGCGACAACTCTGTCCAGACCTCTGGAATCACCCGCTTCCGCAATTCCGTGGCCGGCGAACTCCCCCCTGCCGAATCCGGCGAGCTTGTCTCTATTCTCGCGGAGGTATACGCACGCGGCGTGGTGTCGTCGGACCTATATGAGCGCATCAATAACCGTACGGGAGGCAAACTGAGAGTGGAATCGTCGGAAAACGGCGCCAGCACCCTGGCGACAATCGACGGTTCCGAAATGCTTTCGCCGGCCAAGGCCTTCGAATACATCGACTCCGTCTTCAACAGCCGGCACAAATCGCGTAACAGCACAACCAACCGTCTTGCCGACACCAAGGGGGCAATGGCCCTCAATGCCGTGCTATCCCCCAACATAGTGCCCGACACAGCAGTCAACGTGAAGTTTCTCGAACAGGAACTTCTCACCGTCAACGGTGCCCTCGGAGTGATCAAGAAAGGACAGCGGATCGTGGACAGAGGCGAGATTGTCACCCCGCAGATTTTCACCAATCTCAACACATACCTCGACATGCTCGATACGAACAGCAACACCGAGCATGAGTCCACCTACTTCATGGTGGGGCAGGCACTCTATCTGCTCATCTGCTTCACAGGGCTGTTCGTGTTCCTCTCCATATACCGGCCGATCTTCTACGAATCCGACAAGAAGATAGCGTTCCTGGTGACTTTCATCACTCTTTTCGTGATATTCTCGGTGTTGATGTTCGAATATTTCGCCAACGGACCCTACTTCGTTCCATACGCGATGGTGCCCGTGGTGATACTCGTCTTCTTTGATTCCCGGACGGCAATTTTCTCGCTGGTGGTGACAGTGATGATCTGCGCCCTCGTGTCGGTCTACCCTTTCCAGTTCATATTCCTCGAACTGGCTGCGGGACTTACCGCCGCATTCAGCATCAACATCCTGAGTCAGCGCTCGCAGCTTCTGCGCACAGCACTTTTCACATTTCTGGCCTACTGCACGGCCTACACCGCCATCCGGCTCCTCTCCGACGGCAACCTCGCCCATTTCGAATGGCGTACCATCGGAGCCTTTGCCATCAACGCAGTGGTGCTCTCGTTCGCCTATATCCTCGTGCTCGTAGTCGAAAAAATCTACGGCTTCACCTCCACGGTGACTCTCGTGGAGCTGTCCGATATCAATAATCCTCTGCTGCGCCGTCTCGCACAGGAAGCCCCCGGCACATTCCAGCATTCCATGCAGGTGTCCACCCTCGCCGCCGAAGCGGCGCGCGCCATCGGCGCCAACACCCAGCTGGTGCGGACCGGAGCCCTCTACCATGATGTCGGAAAGCTCGAGAGTCCCATCTTCTTCACCGAGAACCAACACGGCGTCAATCCCCACCAGGGCCTCGATCCGGAAACAAGCGCCCGTAAGATCATATCCCACGTATCGGCTGGGGTAAGCATCGCGCAACATGCCAAAATCCCGACCTTTATACGCAGCTTCATCACCGAGCACCATGGACGGAGCCTGACACGCTACTTCTACAACACCGCGGTCAACGCCAACCCGGACAAGACAATCGACAAGGCGAATTTCATGTATCCAGGACCGAACCCGCAATCGAAAGAGACCACAGTACTGATGATGGCCGACGCCGTGGAAGCGGCTTCCAGAAGTCTTAAGGATTATTCCCCCGCATCGATCAACTCTCTTGTGGACAAGATAATCGACGCCCAGCAGAGCGATGGACTCTATTCCGAGTCCCCGATAAGTTTTCAGGATGTGGAAGTGGTTAAAGATACGTTCAAGAAGCGTCTGGCCACAATCTACCACTCCCGCGTGAGCTACCCGGAACTGAACCGTCCCGCCGAAACTCCGAAGCAGGGGCCGGCTGAAAATGCCGGAGAGAATGCCGCTGAAGAAATCCCGGAGTAACCGGCGTACAGGTAGACCCTGCATCCATTTTTATCTGACGAGTTCTAAATAAAAAAAGAGTTTCAGACGTTGTAAATGTATATGGCCGTTTTTCTGATAATATTGAGTTGCCTGCTGTGGGCCGCCTCCATCCGGATGCTCATGGGGCGCCAGGGAATAGCCCCGGTGCTGTCATGGCTGGGACTCGGGGCGATCAGTCTCGCTTCGCGCGACGGCTACCACATACTGCCGGTGAACGGCACGATCCTCACCGCATGGCTCTGCATGACGGTGGTGGTGACACTTGTGTCGTATCTTCAGCCGGAAGCGGTCCGCCGTCAGACCAGAGGCATGGGTTACATCGCCGGCGGCGCACTGGCCGGAATGGCCGTGGGGCTGCTCGCCTGCTCGTTCACCACAAGCATCGGCATCCTCTACACCTCGATGATCTCAGGCACCGTTGCGGGGATCTTCTTCGGATTCCTTCTCTACTCGCGGACACCCGACGGACGTCCTGTAGGCATCGGATCGGGCCATTTCTTCCAATATCTTCTGGCCAAGGGATTTCCTACGGCCATAACTGTCATGCAGATCGGCGTGGCCATCGTGCTCGCCGTGGCAGTCTACAACGTGAGCGCCCTATGAAATACCTGAAGAGAATCACCATATCCCTGTCAGCCTTCCTGCTGACTCTCCTCCCTCTGGCCGGAGCTTCGCTACAGCGCGACGACAATGCCGCAAGCAAACGCAAGATCAAAGTGGAAAAGCCCGACCTCGAGGCAATCCGCAATGCTACCCTCGACCCGGAGAGTCCATATTATTTCCCGCGTCTGAAGGCGAAATACGAGATCAACGATACCACCATGACCTCGGAGGAGTTCCGCAATTTCTACCTCGGCTACATGTTCCAGGAAGATTACGACCCCTACCGTGTGTCGCCCTATTCCGGAAAAACCGACGACCTCCGCGCCAAACCGACACACACGCGCGAGGAAATCGACACCATCATCAAATACGCACAACTCACCCTCGAAGACAATCCGCTGGACCTCCGCCAGATGTCGTTTCTGATCCATGTGCTCAAGGAGCGCCGCAAAGACATGCGCGCCAAGATATGGGAGTACAGGCTCGAGCATCTGTTGGGCGCCATAAAGAGCACCGGCACCGGAGAAGATGTGGAGAACGCATGGTACGTGGTCTACCCGATGCATGAGTACGACATGGTCCAGCTTCTCGGCTACGAAGCCACCGACGCGCAGTTCATCGAACCGGGCACCGACTATCTCACGGTGCGTCCCGACGAGAACGACTCCCGGAAACGCGACAAATCGGCCAAAGGATTCTATTTCAATGTGGAGATTCCCCAGAAACAGTACGAGCTCAAGCATCCCGAGATCCTTGAGACGGACGATGATATCGTCACGGACACCCTCCCCGAAGTTGAAGAAAACGCTGATGACCTTCCCGCGCAATAACCGGATGGTGTGAAACGGGACCGGGGAGGACATCCTTTCCGGAACATACTGCGGGTGAGGGACAATACCACGTAATCTAAACTATTATTATAATGAGCAAAAGTGAAAATGATAAGGCTCTTGCCGTAGAGCCGGGCATGTATGTGGAATATGCCTACCGGTTATACAACGAGGAAGACGGCGGTCTGCTGTTCGAGGCCACCCGGGAGCACCCCGACATGATGGTCTGCGGCGCCTCGACAGAAGTGGTTCCCGGTCTGGTACAGGCCATGGAGGGCCTAAAGGCGGGAGACCGTTTCGAGACCATCCTTCCTCCCGAGGCGGCTTTCGGTCCGCGCCGCAAGGATGACGTTATAGAACTCGACAAAGACATCTTCCTGCGCGAAGGCGAGCTTGCCGAAGAGGTCAAACCGGGAGCGGTGCTTCCTATGATGACTGCCGAGGGCTATCGCGTGATAGGCACGGTCCTTGAGATCGGTGACAAAAAAATCCGCATGGATTTCAACCACCCCTTCGCCGGGATGACGGTACGCTACGACGGAGAGATCATAAAAGTGCGCAAAGCCACTCCCGACGAGATACATCCCGCGGGAGGCTGCGGCGGCTGCCATGGCGGTTGCGGCGGAGGCAGCTGCGACAACGGTGGTTGCGACAGCGGATGCTGCGGCGGCTGAGGCCGTCAGGGCATAGCGTAAGAGGTGGCGTGGAGATTGGCCATGCGTATGGCCGCCACAGCCGCCTCGGCGCCCTTGTTGCCAAGCGAGCCTCCGGCCCGGTCGAGAGCCTGCTGCAGATTCTCGACAGTAAGCACTCCGAATATCACGGGAGCCTTTCCGCGGGCGTTCAGCATTGCGGCACCCTGCGCCGCGATCTGACATACATAGTCGAAATGAGGCGTATCGCCTCTGATGACGCATCCGATCACAATCACGGCCTTGACCTCAGGCATACAATCGAGCGCCATGGCCGCGGCATTGACCAGTTCGACTGTGCCCGGGACATCCCGCGAATAAATGTTTTCCTCGCGTACACCGGCACTGCGGAGCACATCGAGAGCTCCGTCGCGCAAAGCTCCGGTAACCTGCGGATTCCATTCCGCAGTGAAGACAGCGCATTTGAAATCCCCTGGACCGACTATCCGGGGGATTTCAAGTTCTGCGCCGTCGGTATTCAGTACTGTCGACATAAGATTCAGATTTACAGGTTGGTTTTCAGCCTTTATTTTTTATCTGTTTTTTCAGTATCCCCATCGGCTTCCCCGGCATCGCTTTCCATCTCATTCTCTCCGGCCGACTCCTCTTTCTTGATTTTGCGCATGGCCGAACGGGCGGAGCGCTGCACCTTGTCAAGGAAATTTTTCCATGCCGAGTCATGTACCAGATTGCTGTCGATAGTCTCGATCATGGCAAGAATCTCCTGCTCGAGTTCCAGAGCCTCAAGTGCGATGGCATGGGGAAGGATGGCATTGAGCAGACGCCGGGCACGTGCCGACTCCGACTTGCTTCTCATCATCACGGCAGCCATCTCCACGGTCATCCTCACCTCGCGGCGCGTCACCTTGCCGGCGCGTTTCTTGGCGATCTTTATGGCCTCGGCGTAAAACTTCACGGCGGTGTGGTAGTCGCCGGTGGAAGCCATCATCTCGGCAGCCTTTCTGAGCGACTCCACGAGTTTGTCGGTGGCTGCGGCGACTCCTGAATTGACCTTGTCATAGAGCATGCCGGTGTTGATCTGCTGCTTTGCGAGAAGTTCGAGTGTCTTGCGGCGCGAGCGCAATATCCTTGTGGAGAGATCCATGGCGAGCAGATGGTATTTGCCGAATCGCTCGCTGTCCTCTTTGATCAGGTTTCCGAGCACCTTGAACAGCGTGTCGAGTTCCTTCTCGCTCTGCTTGTAGTCCTTCAGCATGAAATGGATCTCCGACAGATCGAAGAGCAGTCCCACAAGCAAAGCACGGAACTCCCTGTGGGTATAATCAGAGGCTTCCCTGATCCTGCGCAAGGCATCCACGGTGCGCCTGAGGGCCTCGGTGTATTTTTCCTCTGCGAAAAGGGCTTCGGTCTCTTTCCGCATCTCGAGCACTTCACGGATGATTGCGGCATCCTCGCTTTTTTTGTCGATTCCCTGGGGATCGAACGGGAGTTCGTTTAGAGTCATATCTTTTTGAGTTATTTTACAATTTTATAGCCGGTTATCCTCCGCCTTGGGCGGCATTCCTGTCAGCGGCGCGACTTCTGTCCGAGATAGCCGCCGTGATGGCGCTTGGCATACTCCTCACGGCTGAAACCTATCTCGCGCATAGTGCCGACCACAAGCACATCGCCCATCACGGTCATCATGGTGGTGGATGTGGTGGGCGTCAGGCCGAGCGGGCACACCTCAGG
>OFGM01000454.1_pt1 | contig 38577 bp, 47 predicted proteins | sample 1521741 | NCBI WGS metagenome assembly OFGM01 (sample SAMEA3504079, study PRJEB24116) | mouse gut metagenome | biome: mouse gut; feature: mouse-associated habitat; material: faeces | place: Denmark | collected 2011
CTCCGTTTTGGAGCGGACGCCATCATCCTCCAGCGCCGCCAGTTCGCACGCTTGGGAAAAGGCGGCGATTACCGAGAGCATGTTCCTGCACTGTGCTTTCATATACCGGTTTTCCATTTTGAACCTCCCATCTGGTTAAAAGTATTTTTGTTTTTTTCAGTCTGTCATCGTCCCGTCCACACTTACGGGCAGAGCGATACGGCGGGGGGAAGCGGACCGCACCGCCTCCCCCGCACATTCTCCGGCCTTTAGAAATCCGGCGCAAAATCTCCGGACACGCCGCCGGGCATGGAGCCTTGGTATTCACCGTTTGGCTCAAAGTCCATATTGGAATAGTCATACGCATCTCCGGCCTGGGTCCCATCGCCGCTGGTATTGGGCTTGCTGTCGCCAAAATAAGCGTTGTCTGCCACCAGTTCAACAGCAGTACGCTTGTTGCCCTCCTTGTCCTTCCACTCGCGGGTCTGCATCCGGCCAACCACCACGATCATGCGGCCCTTAGTGAAATACTTGCAGATGAACTCCGCAGTGCCGCGCCACGCGACCACATCAAAGAAATCCGTTTCCTTCTGCTCGCCCTTTCCGTAGTCCCGGTCCACTGCAATGCGGATCGAACAGACGGAAATCTCACTCTGGGTTTTCCGCAGTTCGGGATCAGCGCACAGCCGCCCCATCATAATCGCTTGGTTTAACATAAGATTTTCCTCCTTTTTGCAGGCGCCGTTATTCGGCGTTCTTGTCCGTTCCTTCGTCGTCATCGTCTTTTTTGGGCTTCCAGTGATAATCACACTTTGGGTTTTCGCACCGCCCGTTCCACATGACCGACCCGCACTCGGGGCGGATCTCCGCATGGTACGGGCCTCCGCCGATGTAACTCATAACTCCCTCCTATACAGCGGGTTTGATCTCCAAAGCCTTCCTGCCAATATGGACGGCAATAGGATTCCAAAACGGGTCCAGAAAGGACTGCTCCAACCGCTCCATATTCTGACAGCGTAAGTCCCTCCTGGTGAGCTTCCAGCACCACTCCGTATGCTCGGTCACTGAAATCTCCTTTTTCCTTTCGCCAAGGGCAAAGACGATAGTTTTCCGCTCAGTGTCCATACGAAAGAAAATGTCATAGTAGGGGTTGGATTTGCCCTGAACATGCGTATAGGTGTCGGCCTCCGGCGTTGCCGGAAACCGCTGGGATCGGTTGATGCTGTCCTTCCAGACGTACAGCCTGGGCGTCAGCAGCAAATGATCGTCAAAGCCCGGAATTGCGGGGAACACCTGAAACGCGGAGCGTTCGATCTGTTCCAATACCTGCGCTCTGGTAAAATACCGGGAACGATTTAAGCACAGACCCTTCAGGAAATCCTCATGCTCATTGACCGCAAGGCCCGCCAAAAACAAGGCGTCCTCCGGCGTGTTCTCCACAGCGGCCAAAAGCCGTTCGCGCATAACCGGAACCCCCGGCTTCTTTTTTGGCATAAGCTCCTCCTATTCTTTCGGAACATCTTCCGGTACTGCATCCCTGCTGTAACAGTAGAGGTATACCTGATACCAGCCCATGAGGGGCGTACAGCGGAGCATATAGCGGAAGAGCCCGCTCTCAATGCGAAAGCCATAGCAGCGCTCGCTCTGCCCCGGAATCCGGCAGCTTTCGTGCCGCCGGCAGAAACCGTCCATGGATGCAAGGTCCTTCAGGGGGGAATTATCCTCTTTGAGCCAATTCACCACGCGCTGAATATCCCGCTTGAAGATTTCTTGGTTTAACGCCTGATCCCAGTAGTGGGGCCACCAAGTGGTATACAGCGCACCGTCAAAATCGCCCCGCACATGGCCGATGCAGCCTCTGGCTTTGTCCTCCGATTCATCCAGCGAACTGAAAAACAGCGGCGCTTCCTCCGGCTTCATGGGAAACAGCTCTATCGCCACTTTGTTCGCAGGCGGATAGCTTTGGAGAAATTCCGCGATGGTGACGCAGCTGCGGGGCATAAAGGCCAGATCATCCGGTTCAAAGTCAAGATACCCGTCTGCCGGAAGCTGAACAGGGGTGCTGGTCAAAATCGTACCGTAATGATTGATTACAATATGCTTCGCCAGCTGGCAGGGCGTATAAGATTCGTCATCATGGCGGAGTTCATAACGGTATATTCCTTCCGGCATATTTTCTTTGCTGACGCGCAGGGAAGTAAACAGCGCCGGAATATCACGAAATCTGACTTCCTCATAACGCAACCTTTCCGCTGATTGTGGACACATGCAAGCATCTCCTTTCCATGGCTGGGGCAGGCGGAGCGCACACTCCGTCTGCGCCCAGACGTTTACTCTTTCTTACTTTCGCAGCGCTCCAAGACTCGCTTCGAGCTGCTGCCGGTCATACTTCTTGAGGATTTCCCACGTCAGACGCATCCTGAAGTGATTGCGCGGTATGATACGCCTTTTTAAAATCCTTGAGACTGAAATCGTCCAGGGAATAGAGATCCAGCCTCAGATCCGACACCTGCTGAAGCGTCAGAGAGGTGTAAGCGAGGCCATCACCTCGGGATAGGTAAATGAGACCGTTTCTTGCCTGATAGACGCGGCATTGAATCACCATACACAACCTCCTTGTATCAGGCCGCCATAGCGGTATTTTCCTGCCGGAACATGAGGATACGGCATCTGGCCTTCTCCATCTCCGCCTCCACATCCGCACAGGCGATCCCGCAGATGCAGGCGATTTCCCGATCCTCGTAGCCATCGGCCCGGAGTGAGGCAATGCGGCGCTGGGCCGGCGTAATCTTACGGGCCAGCCGCTCGAAATCAATCACGTTCTCCAGCGACTCTGTAACGGTATCCCGCAGATCGCCAAAGTACCGCTCCTCATCGAACGAACAGACATCGCCCTTGCGCTTGGCCCGGTTCCAATATTCCTTGGAGTGGCGAACATCGCAGCTCATAGCCCGGCGCGCAATGGTGGAAAACTTGTACTGCCGTAGCTCCGGGCGGGCCAGATATTTCCGCACTGCGCGGAGGTAGCCAAAAACGGCGATGTCGTAAAACTCATCCACCGGCAGCTTGTGAAAATGCAGGTAACGCAAAAGCACATCATGATGTTTCTCCGCGAAGGCGGATTCCTCCGAGGTCAGCGGGAATGTATAATCCAACATTTTTATAAACCTCCTAATCGTTTTTATCGTTGTCAGCCTGCTTTCAGGTCGTGAAGCTCGGACAGCGGCACATAAGAAAAGTGAATGGCCTCGCAAGCCGTCTGGCTCTGCTTCTCGATCTCATTGAGGCAGTCCTGGATTTTCTGCCGTTCCCCGTCGTTCTGCGCCGCAGCGTCCATTTGAGCGATCTGTTCATAGAGCCGCAGGTATTCGTCCCGCAGCTTCCCGATCCGGCGTGCGGCGGGCGCGTCTACGGACTGATTGAAGTCCTCATAGCTCTCCAGGGCGGAGGCAAGGATACCGTCCAGACGGTCCTTCAGGGGGTCGTTGCACATCCGTTCCAGCGTGCCCTGGATCACAGCCCGCTCCTCCGGCGCCGTCCACAGGTAATGGCGCAGGATGGTGAGGTCGGAGGACTCTCCCGTATCCCGTCCCTCCAGCCACGCTTTGGCCTGAGCGATGGGCGCGTAACTGAAATACTTACGGTCCGAGATATGGACGCCCTTACCGCGCAGCTCACACAGCACGTCATCCATCAGTTCGTTTACACTGTCGGGAACGGCAACGCCGGCCACGTCCCGCTGCATTTCTTCCAGTTCGTCCAGCGTAACCAGCGCCGCGGGCAGGAGCTTTAACTGTCCCTGCCGGGCCTGCTTGCCTTTCAGGACCGACAAGCGGGCGGCCCGGTCTTCGACATACTCCGTCACCACCTTCAGTTCAAACCGGTCATAGAGCGGCTTGAGGATCTTCTCCTCCGGGTTTGAGAAATTAGGAATCTCATTGGACGCAGAGAAAAAGGAGATGGTGGGGATGTCGATGGTTGTGCCCTCATTGGTATAGCGGCGCTCGTTGAGGGCAGTGAGAAGGGCGTTCAAAATCCCGTCCGACGCCTTGAATATCTCATCCAAAAAGCAGATGTGGCTGTCGGGGATCTTGCCCCGAATAATCGTCCGGGGCGCGCCGCTGTGGAGTGCGGAGAGGGCCTTTCGGTACTGCTCCATTTCCTCTACCAGCGCACGGGTATCCTTGCGGTCCGCAAGGCAGGCGTCCAGCTTCCGCTGCATCGCCTGATAGCGGGAATCCCTCGACAGCACCTCATCCGGCACGCCGCCGGGGATCAGGCTGGAGAGGTCCAGACGGCCAAACAGCGCTTCTTCATCAGTCTGTTTACTCATGAGCCGCTCAAACTGCCTTGCGCCGGTAATGCCCTCGCGGAACAGGTTGACGGCATAGCTCTTGGCCTGCCCGGTATCGCCCAGGATGAAAACATTCTTGCGCGTCAGCAGGGCAATGGCGATGACCTCAATCAAATCATCCCGCTCCGCCACCTGCGCCCGGACTTCCTCCATTCGGGCGCGCATTTTGGCATTCAAGGTCTGGTTCATTGTGAAATCCTTCCTTTCTATGTTTTACTGCGTTAGCAGTATTTCTCAGCGGCAGTAGACCGCCTCTCCGTTGACAAGCTTTGCGAAGTGCCGGGCCTGCTGTTCGTCATCTTCAAAGCAGTGACAGCGATAGACCCCGCGATAGTCCGTAAAATAGACATACCATTTCATGACGGTTCTCCTATTTCTTCGCCAGAGCCGCCGTCAGGTGATCACCCGGTATTGCAGAGCGAGATCTCCCCTGAAGCTCCTGTCAAAGATAAGCTCCCGTCCGGTTTCCGGGTCAATTTCCCCGCGCCGGTCCTTAATCAGGTATTCATACCCCCTCCGGCGGCCGTCCGGTTTTTTCTTTGCGCTCATAAAGGTCCTGAAATAGTTCTTTCGCGCCCAGACCGTAAGATTCGGGTCCTGCGCCACTTTCGCATCCCAGCCGTCCAGCGCCTCCTGTTCATCCTCGGTGGCGGGACGGCAGCCGCTTTTGTAGATGGAGAGAATATCTCCGCTCAGATCAAACAGCGAGGCGTATTCCACGCGCAGCTCAGACGTCTTTTGCGTTGGATCGCGGAGTCCTTCCGTTGTAAGAAGTTCCAGATCAAAGCCGTAGCTCCGCACCGCAACAATCCGCCGGGGACCGCGCAGCCATGGGTCAAACTCTGTTTTCCCGAACCGCCAAAACAGCTCCAGCGTGACCGGCCGCTCTTGCGCCAGTTTCTTGAACTCATTCAATGTCATACTCGTATTCCTTTCCGCATCGTGGCGTTATAGTCCGTTGGCAGCTTTCCAGCAGAGGTCCAGAATGACTCCGGCAGGAAGCCGCCTGAATTTCTCCCGCTTATCCGGCGAAAGGGCCTCATACACCTGACAGACGACATTTGCCGTAACAGTGTCCAGCCATATCCAGCCCTCTTCGTGCTCAAAAGGCGTACAGATCTCATACTGCCCCGGCAGCTTTTCGCAGGGGCGGATCATATGCAGGCCCTTGTCCCGCACTGTCTCACAGCACTCCAAAAACGTCATTGTCATGCGGAAAACCCCATTTCTTCCCGCAGGATAGCGAAAGGATTTTCGCCGTCGGGAGAAAAGCTGCCCTGATAATAGCCGCCATGGTAAGAATGGTTTTGCAGGTCACCTCTATCCACGCCAAGCCCTACCAACCGCAGATGCAGCAGCGGGAAATCATAGGACGCTTTCAGAAATACATTTTCCGGTACGCCGCCAGGGGTATAGAAACGGTAGTACCGTTTCCCCAAAAGCCGCTTTACCTGCATATCGACCAGATCATCAGGCACGTCCCAAAAATCACCGCACCACAGATGCCCCGCTGTTTCATATCCCCGGCGCTGAATAGCCTCCGGCACCGGGAACAGCGCGTGCAGGGAGTAACGCGGCGCGCCGTCTGAAGCGCGGTCCGCCCACGAGGGGCCTTTTCCGCTGCGGAACAGCTTGTCAAAGGTATTGAGACCGGCGGCATCGCCCATTACCTGAAGCAGGCACTCCACATAGCCCTTCATCAAATCTCACCGCCTTCCGGCAGCGGGATCTTTTCAGAGAGCAGCGGGACACTTTCATTCTTTTCCTGTTCAAGCTGTCGCTGATACTCCTGTTCCAGCTCCTTTTCCGGCGTGTAGCGGTGGAGATTCCCGTTGACATACTTTTTTTCGTAGTGCAGCAGCACGCCGCACAGCTCGCCCATGATTTTGGCGGCCTCCGCATCCCGTCTCAGGGTTTTCAGCGTGCCCACATGGAGCTTGGACCTGCCGGATTCATCAAACTTCCCCATCAGGTAGCAGTCGATGAAAATGCCCTCGCAGCCGTAATTGATACAGGGCTGGAAGTCAAACTCATACGCGGTCAGCTTTACCTTCTCGCGGATGCTCTCCTCGTGCTCGCAGGGCAGGATATAATCCAGAATGGCCTTGGCTTTTCCAAACTCGCCGGCTTCCTTTGCCATGCGGATCACGCTGCTGAACAGACTCCCGCCGGTATCCCGCAGAACCTCGGTGTGCTTTTGCGGCGGAAAAGTCTTTTCCAGCCAGAGCCTGGCCGCCTCCCGGTCGTAGTCATGGAACAGCTCCAAAAACTTCGCGTTGCGCCGGAACTGAGACGTCTTATCCCGGCGGCGGTAAAACGCGCTGCGTTCTTCGCAGGGGCCATGGTAGCCGATGTGCTCCAGGATCGCATCATAGGGATGGGCACTCCACATGGCGTCATAGATGGCCTGGAACAGCGCGTCCCCGGAAAGGCCCTCCGGGAGCGGGATCATTTCATTCAGATCCCCGTAGCAATCCTTACAGCGCCCCTTCAGGTGGATGGAGCGGCATTCGCTGAGTTTTGAGTACACCAGCTCCCAGCCGTCGGGGACAAAGTGCGTGTTGTAGAAGTTGGCGGCGGCGTTCTCGTTTCCCGCCAGATGATAGCTGCATTTACAGTAGGAAAATACCATTGTCAAATCTCCTTCTTCATATCGCGGTTATGGAGCGGTACATACCGGTCAAGATTTTCCTCCCGGTGTACGCCGCCATAGTGCAGCAGCGCGCCTGTCAGCGATCCCATCAAAACGCAAGTGTCGCGGTCACTGCAAGCTGTCTGTATAGTCCCTGCCAGCCGCTTGCTGTTTCCCGCATGATCAAATATCCCGTTTAGATAGCAGTCGATCCGCAGCCCGCCGCCATGCTCCGCCGTCAGTACCGGGCGGAAATCGAACATCGGGTGACAGAGGGCCGCGCCAGAACAGGCCGGCTCACAGGTGATGAAGGCGCTCTGGCCTGCCGCAGAGTGAACAGCTTATAGCCCGTATCGTAGAAGATCAGCGTAGTAAAAGCGTTCAGGTCCAGGCCGGTCTCCACCAGAGAGGGGTTGCAGATCAGGATTTGCAGGCCCTCTCTCAGCCGGTCGTCCACCCATGCCTCGCGTTTGTCCGGTTTGACCTTGGCAGGTAAAATCGTGCTGCGCCAGCCCCGTTCCAAGAAGAGCCGCTCCAGCTTGGACTGGGTGTTCAGGCGCGTCCAGTTGGTGTAGACCAGTACCTTCTCTCCGGCGGCAATCTTTCGCTCCACGATTTCCAGCACCTTCTCATCCTTGGGAAGAATGGCGTCCGGCGCGGCAGTGTCCGCCGGCTCAACAATGGGATAGCCGTCAAGGGGATGGTAGATGGGCTTATGTCCGCAGGGCTGATCCGGGTACGCGGTCAGAAGATTCAGATAGGCGGAGAGGATTTTCCTTGCCGCTTTCCGGTCATTCTTCAGCACGCTTTTCAGCATAGCTTCGATCCGGTCATACTCCTTCTCGACTGCTTCAGGCATGGACAGGGGGACGGGGATCTCCTCGTATTCAGGGAGATCTTTTCCCATATCCGTCAGGGAGAGGAAAACGGCGTATTCCATCAGGAACCGGGAATACACCAGCGGCGAGACGCCGGGCAGCAGGCGCGTAGAAACACGCGACTGCACCGTTCGCCGGTTAGAGTTGTACTCCGGCTCCACTTCCTCATAGGTCGTCTGGATTACACCGTACTCCTTGTCAAACTCCGTAGGCGTTTCATAGTCCTTGCCGTCCTTTTTCATCAGGGACGGGACCATACGGTACAGAAGGTAGAAAATGCCGGAGCTGTAGCCGTTAATCAGCGTTGCCGTCATACCGACCACCTTCTTTGCCGTATCGTACAGTTCCGCCATGGCGTCGCCCTGACCGGACTTGTTGTTGTACTGGTGCAGTTCATCCACGATCAGGCCGTAGATACGGCCCTTGTACTTGCGCTTGATATAGCTGCTCAAGGGGAAGGCCCGGTTCGCGCCTCTGGCGGCAGAAACCGCACCCGGAGTCATGGAAAGATCGCCCAATTTCTCTTTCAGGGCTTCGCTTTTGGCTTTCCTGATGTGCTCATCAATCAAAGGACGGTAAACAAAGCCATAATCTCCGATTTTGGCCCAGGCCTTTTGCCTGCCCCACGCGCTGGGGTTGAGCGCGGTCCAAAGGCTCGCGCCGCAGGCTTCGCACTTGTGGTTTTCGCGGTGCTCCCGCCGGAAAAAGAGCGAGTTGGCGGGAATGCGGTATACCGTTCCATCCCGGCTGATATTCGCCATGACAGCCGTCCCGCACTCCGGGCAGCAGAACACAGGCGTATCAGGCCGCTCATTCGCAGCGCCGCAGTCTGGCAGCGGTGTTTTCCGGTCTATCTGAAGGCCCTCCCGGTTCCATTGCCGGTAGAGCACTGCCGGAGCGCGCATGTAACCGTCCCGCGCCTTTTCCTTGGAGAGAATCGCAAAGCAGCTTTTTGTGCCCCGCTCGTACATCTGATACAGATGGTCGAACTCCTGGATGCTGTGGACTACGGCGGCAAAGGTGTTTGGCACAGTCTCCTCCACTTCCCGCACCCATTTTTTCGTTACATGGGAGGGGCAGAGAACGACATTGAAGGTCTTAAAAAGTCCGGCGTTTTTATGCTGGGCGTAAAGTCCAGCCGCTGTGGACGCGATGGCCGCCGCGCCGATCTTGGTCTTGCCCGCGCCGCATTCCGCCACGATCAGCCCCACTTTGTTGCGCTGGAGTTGCCGCTTGACAGACTCCGCCACCGCGAGCTGGGCATCGTAGAGGGAATAGCCCGCGTGGTCATGGATGTACTGATTGACTGCCAGCACTTCCGGGGAAAGCGGCTCCTTGGAGGGATCGAACAGCGGAACAAAAAGATTTTTGATCCGCTCGGCCACCGTAACGCCGAAGGTGTTCAGATAGTCCGTTACAGACTCCAATTTGTCCAGCGGGGAGGGGCCGGGGACCGCGCCAGGTATGGCGATGGCTCCGCTTTTCAGGCCGCTTTCCAGAACGGCCACGATGTTTTTGTCCTTCTCCTCGCAGCGCAGCAGCCACGCCTCCATCTTGCGGGAAATGGATTTGACCCGCAGGGGGCGGAGGATCTTCCGCCGTGTCAGTTCGGAAAGAACATAGTCCTGAAACTCCGGGATCAAAGGAACTGCGGTTTTCTGATCGACTGCCCGGAACAGATCCGCCTTGTCGCCGGGCGTGCAGAAGATGTAGGTATTGCGCGGCGGCAGATCCAACTCGGTCTGAGGCTCTGCCAGCGCCGCGTTTGCGTCATCCTCCGTTTTTTTCTCGCCATTTTTTGCTGTTTGGCCGTCGTCCTCCGCGATCAGGGTCGCCTCGGCGTATACCCCATCGTAGCTGAGGACGCGCCGGTACTGCTTGGCAAGCGTGCTGAGGGTCATGGCGCCGTCTTCACTCTCGATCTCGATGGTAATTCCGCCATAGATCGCGTCTGCGAGACCGCGCACTTCCTCCGGGTATCCCCCGAATCGCAGGGCCGCCAAGGTCGCCTTTCCTTTTTCGTCCCATACCACTGTGTCCGCGTATCCGGTCAGCCGGATGCTGTTCTTCTCGTCGTAGTAGGTGACTTTCATGAGTTTTTGCTTGTTCATGCATAGAATTGCTCCTTTCTGTTTTGGACTGAGGACGCAAAAAACCGCAGTCCTCTCCCGAAAGAGCAGACTGCGGTTTTTGTACGGACTCGTGTTGGTATTTAGGATGCTGACAGGTCTCCCAAGGGCATACTGCCCCCAGGAGCGAATATCTGACCTGAAAAAATCTTACCTAAATACACCTTGAGCATACCATGTTTTTCTCCGCTTGAACAGTTGAGGTTTTTTCTACACCTGTCCCCGAGGAGCTATAGGGTAAGCCTGCAAAGGGCTCCGGCTGCTTAAATCAATCGTGGTCGCATGGCTGGCGGTTCATCGCCATAACCTCCAGAATTTTATCAAGAATGACCTTGATCCCCCAAAACTGATTATCCGGCAAACGGGAAATGCGTTCTGTCATATGGCTGATTGCAGCGTCCCGATCCTTCTGGCTACCAGTATCTGCCGTTCCAAACAAAATTGTATCTGCGGAGACTGACAGCAAAGAGCAGATTTTCTTGAGCGTAGCCAGAGAAACGCCAGCCGCTCCACACTCAATCGCGGAAATGTGCTTCACACCCAGCCCGATTAACTCTGCGAAACTTTCCTGCGTTAATCCAGCGCTTTCCCGAACCTGCTTTACATTCAGTCCAATCTCAATGTTGATCGGCTTCTTCTCCTTCATAGTGCCACCACCTCTTTTTGTTAGTTTAACTAATGATGGTGTTGACTATAACCACTTATATTTATTATAATATATAACAAGAATACCGTTATATATGGACACATAAGCGGCGGAGGAAGATAACCAATAAGTTGGAGAGTGATTCAAATGAGATTCATAGCGACAGCCTGCTCGTTTACCGGGCACCGGCCGCACAAGCTCCCTTGGAAGGATCATGAAACAGACCCACGATGCACAGCGTTGAAATCGACGCTGGCAGAGCAGATCGCGGCGCTGACTGCCGCTGGAGTGACGGACTACTACAGCGGCGGTGCGGATGGGACCGATTGCTATGCGGCGGAAGTAGTCCTGTCCCTGCGCAAAAAAAATCCCGCATTGAAGCTACACTGTGTCCTGCCCTGCAAGGAGCAGGCGGAGAAGTGGGACGCCACCGCACAGAAGCGGTATTACTCCATTTTACAGCGGGCCGATTCAGTAACATATGTAAGCCAAAAATATTATGACGGCTGTATGATCGACCGGAATCACCGGCTGGTAGAGTCCGCCGGTCTGCTGCTGGCGGTCTATAATGGAGTGCGGCGCAGCGGTACAGGCGCAACGGTAAATTACGCCAGAAAGATGGGACGGGAGATCATCATAATTGACCCGCTTACCCGAGCTGTGACTCATGAAGGAGGCGGCGTATGAAAAGAATTGCAGCCATCGCCCTGATTGTCTTGGCGCTTTGCCTTCTTGGATATGGCGCGGTCAGGAACGTTAGCGCTGGCACAGCCTCCGAAAAAATTGTATACAGCTCCGAAGTATTATCTGAGGACTGCTTCTTATGTGGGAATGGGATGTCGGAGGATTCAATTCCGTTTTATTGGGGACAAGAAAATATTGCGCTTATCAGCTTGAACACATTTGAGATGAAACCGATAGAGATCAACCGCTATGATATAGACGGCCAAATGATTGAGGAAGCGATAGGAGCGGTATCTCTCGGAGGGGGCGCAAGTAAAGACGGCGGCTTCTCCGCAACGGTACTGCTGGACTATGACAGGGGCTATGCCACCGGCTCTATGGAGTTTCACGACGACAAAACGCTTGACATAGATAAAGCGGTCACGTTTCTATGTGCGGAATGTTTGAACGAGATTCTTCCGCAGGATATAGAGCAGTGCTTCGGCGTTGGGGTTATCAGCCTTGCCACAAAAGAGATCCATATATTCGAGCAGTGTGTCACAGGCTTCGGTCTGGGGGACTTTTATATTGACTGCGATTTGAAAGAGCCGTCTCGCGGCTCATGCCAGATGAGCCTTTTCATCGTCTACTGCCCAATACGCTATGAAGAAAGATCGTGACGCCCCTCCAATCCCTTATGTGTATGGGAGGATGCAGCCGGCAAAGGCGGGAAACGCTGCAAACAAGCGGAAAGCGGACCTTCCTTATCCTTTCAGCGAGACATAAGGACCCTTTCCCGGTTTCCATAAAAGGAAAAAGTTTTTTGCAGGAAATGTAGCGGGAAAAAGTCTGTATACAGGGGGTTGTAAGTAAAATCCAAACCTGCTATAATTGCTATTGTAAAAAAGTGCGGACCGGCAGCAGACGGTCCGCATCCATCGCAAGCCGGCAGAGGAATAGTCCTCTGCCGGCTTTCTTAGCGGCTGTCATAGACAGGCCGCTTTTTTCATACTCTTGTCCAAAAGGGGGAATGTGGCATGATGGAAAAGGATCTGGAACTCATGCGGGAAATGGATGTACGGGAGATCGACCCTGACACGCTCCCGGATATTGCGGATATTCGGGTGGATACATCGCTGCCGCCGGAGCAGCGGATGGCCAGCGTCCTCCAGCAGATGAACGGGAATCCCTACTTTTTCCGCAGCGGGAGCCTGATCGTCAAGACCTCTTTTCGCGGAGAGGCCCGGCTGCAAACTCTTCTGGAGAACTGCCTGGAGACATTGTAACCAAAAGCGCAATGGATATAGCCGCGCCGGATCTGAAAAATCAGGCTGGACAATCTGCCGGGATTCTGTTATACTGACGGTGGACCAAATCAGACAGCTCTGTGAAAGCACTTTCTGACCGGGGCGGCTTTTTGTCGCAATATCAGGTTAGGAGGCTTGTTTTCATGGAGTTTTTTTCGTGCCCCGAAACAGGGACATACCTCTGTTACGCCTATGGCCGTCTTTCCAAAAAGGATGCGGAAAAGGCGCGGAGGGAGAATGACGAAAGCAACAGCATTAAGAATCAGCGGGATCTGATTCACGAGTATATTGACCGGCACCCGGATCTGACGCTCTGTATGGAGGGCTATGACGACAATTATACCGGGACCAACTTTGACCGTCCGCATTTTCAGGAGATGATCCAGGCGGTGGAGGCGGGAAAAGTGAACTGCATCATCGTAAAGGATCTTTCCAGGTTCGGCCGGGAACACTTGGACGCTGGAAAATATATTCTGAGACTGTTTCCCGCTCAGGGTATCCGTTTTATTGCCATTACGGACGGCTATGACAGCGCCCGCCAGGACGCTTCTTCCCATATGCTCGTTTCGTTCAAAAATTTAATGAACGATAACTATTGCCGGGATGCGTCCATCAAAATCCGAAGCCATCTGGACGTCCGGCGCCGCAATGGAAAGTTTATCGGCTCTTTTGCGGCCTACGGCTATTACAAGGACCCGGAGGATAAAAACCATCTGCTCATTGACGAAGAAGCAGCGGCTGTGGTGCGGGATATTTTCGCATGGAAGATCTGCGGCATGAGTAACCAAGGCATTGCTAACAAACTCAATCACTTGGGCATCCTCTCCCCGATGGAATATAAGCAGGCCAACGGCGTCAAATATGGCTGCGGCTATAAGATCCATTCCAAAGCACTGTGGTCCTCTGTTGCCGTCCGGCGTATTTTGACCAGTGTGGTTTATCTGGGCGTTATGGAGCAGGCAAAACGAACAACCCCTAATTACAAGGTTAAACGGGAGATTCAGCGTCCCCAAGATGAGTGGATCAGGGTGGAAGGCACCCATGATCCGATTATTTCACAGGATGATTTTGACTTGGTGGCCAGGCTCTTGCTGCTGGACACCCGCTCCGCACCCGGAGAAACGGTCGTTTACCCGCTGGCAGGTCTGCTGTACTGCGGGGATTGCCACAGCAGCATGACCCGCAAGAACTCCATTACAGACCAACAGACTTATCACTATTACATCTGCGGCGGATATAAGCATGACCGCAAAAGCTGTACTACCCACTCCATCCCTACTGCTGAACTGGAAAAGGCTGTTTTAGGCGGCATCAACCTGCATATCCAATCCGTTGCTAATCTGCGTCAGGCTTTGGAGGCCATCAGTCGCCGGCCCTCGCAGAAGCTGGAGGTATCCAAGCTGAACCGGCGTATGGACACATTGCAGAAGGAAGTGGAGAAGGCAAGGGAGCTGAAAGACGCGCTGTACCGCCGTTATGCTATGGGTGAGATTGAATTGGAGGATTTTCGGGAGTTCAAACGGATCTTTGAACAGGATTGTCAAACGGCGGAGCAGGCCATGGACGTACAGCGGGCACAGCTGGACGCTATTCTGAAAAGCGGTTCCCCTACCAGTCCGTGGATCGACTACTTCCGGCAGTTTGGACGGGTGGAAGAATTGACCCGTCCCATTGCAGTAAAGTTAATTGACCAAGTGCTTGTTTATGAGGGCGGGCGCGTCGAGATCGTGTTCCGCTATCAGGCCGAATATGAAATGGCGCGTCAGTTCCTCTCCATTCACACTCAGGGGAGCGAATGGAGGGAGGCGGTCTAACATGGCGAGAAAAAGCAGGAAGGCATCTATTCAGGCAGTGCTTGGCGGAGCACCTTTGCTGGTATCGGAAAGTGCCGCGATGCGGACGGCTATATGGAATACCGCCGGTTACGCCCGGCTGTCCATCATGGAGACCCGGGACAGGAAGGACAGCGAAGCCCTTTCCAATCAAAAGGATCTCTTGTGTGGGTATATCGGCCAAAAACAGGACCTGAAACTCTGCGGCCTGTACGCGGATAACGGAGAGACTGGGACGAACTTTGACCGTTCGGACTTCCAGCGGCTCATGGCCGATATTCAGGCTGGGAAAATTAACTGCATCGTGGTAAAGGACCTGTCCCGTTTTGGCCGCAACTATGTGGAGGCCGGGAACTATCTGGAACGTGTTTTTCCGTTTTTAGGAGTCCGCTTTATCTCCATTTCTGACGGCTACGACAGCACTGCGGCCAACGCCGGCGATATGCTGGCAATCGCGCTGAAAAATCTGGTCAATGAAGCTTATTCCATGGACATCTCCCGGAAGTCGGGAAGTGTACTGTTGGAAAAGCAGAAGCGGGGAGAGTTTATCGGGGCTTTTGCCGCCTACGGCTATCTGCGAAACCCAGAGGACCCTCATAAAATTATTGTTGACCCGGAGACAGCTCCCATTGTCCGAGAGATATTCCGCAGGAGAGCAGACGGTGAAGAAGTGCGTGCGATTATGCGCTGGCTTAATACTGAAAATATCCCGTCTCCCTGTTCATACCGCTATCAGAAAGGTATTTGTCTGGATAAAAGATACTCTGATGGGCAAGCAAAACCATGGATGCAGGGGACTTTGAAAAGAATACTGGAGAATCTTACTTATCTGGGCCATATGGTACAGGGACGGCGGCGCTCGCAGTTTTACGCCGGGATACCGGACCGGCGGCTGCCCCAGTCGGAATGGATCATCGTGGAGAATACCCATGAACCCCTCGTTGACAGGGAAACCTTTGACAGGGTGCAGGCGCTCCGGCAGGCCGACAAAGAAAAATACCATGCGAACCTGGGCAAATACGATCATTTGGGCACAGAGGAAAACATTTTTCGCGGTTTAGTCTTTTGCGGGGATTGCGGCCGTCCGATGGTGCGCTATAAAGAAGTAAGCCATGAGAAAAAGGTGTTTTATCGGTTTATCTGCCCCAATTATGCTGATTTAGTGGAACGAAGCGGATGTGCTTATAAATACCTTCCAGTGGATGATTTGAAAACTGTCCTGAGCCGGCTGATTGCCCAAGAGGTCGCTCTGGCAGCGGACGTCGCCGCCCTGTTGAGTAAGCGGAGAAGCAGCACCGTCTCCGCAGCCAGCCTGGAACTTGCCCGGGCTTCGTCTGAACGGGCAAGCCTGGATGTGCTGCGGGAACGCCTTATGCGGGATTTGCTGGCAGGTGTTTTGAGTAAAGAGGACCATGATCGCATGAAGCGGAAATACGCACAGGAAGGGCAGGAATTGGACAAGCGGATCGCACAGCTTCAAAAGGCCCAGCGCCGGGAAAAGGAGCTGTTGACCACTCGGAATCCCTGGCTTACGGTATTCCGGCAGCATACCGGGGAAATCCAGTTGACAGATAAACTGGTACATACTCTGGTTGAACGGATTACCGTATATAAAAACAACCGCGTGGAAATCTGCCTCAAATACCAGGATGAACGGGCGGCCCTTCTGGACGCGCTGGAGCAGCATGGCAAGGAGGTGAGCGCGTAAATGCGGGGCTTAGGGAAGTATATCCGGCTGTCCGATCAGGACGATGATTGCCGTCCGGGAGAAAAAACCGAGAGCAACAGCGTGGCGAATCAGCGTCTGCTTCTGGACCAGTTTATTGCCAACGATCCCGAACTGGCGGGGTGCCGCGCTCTGGAATTTCTGGATGACGGACACACAGGAACGAATTTCGACCGGCCCGGCGTGCAGGCTTTGTTTGCGGCGGTCCGTCATAGAGAGATCGACTGCATTATCGTAAAGGACCTCTCCCGTTTTGGCCGGGACAGCCTGGAAGTGGGCGAATACCTGGAAAGGGTCTTTCCGCTGCTTCAGGTGCGTTTTATTGCGGTCAACGACGGTTTTGACAGCCGGAAAAAACAGTATGGGACAGCGGGCGATCTGGACATCGGCGTGCGGAATCTAATCAACGAACTATACAGCCGAAATGTGTCTGTTAATGTACGAACCGCAAAACGGCAATACGCCGCTCGCGGCGAATGTATTGCGGCATACCCTTTTTACGGCTACGTCAAAGGGGCAGAAAATCGCCGTCAGCTTGAAATTGACCCGCCTGCCGCAGATACGGTCCGCATGATTTTCCGCCTGTGGCTGGAAGGCCATTCTACGGCGGATATTGCGGAATCGCTGAACGCCCGGCAGGTCCCTTCGCCCTCCATGCGTAAGCGGCAGCTTGGCGCAAAGCGGGCAAACTGGAGCAAACTGCGGGAGGAAGTCCCCTGGACAGCATCGGCAATTCGGATTATCCTGCAAAATGAGCGATATACCGGCAAGCTGATTAGCATTCGCACAATGCGAAAAGAAATCGGCAAGCGAGAACAAAGAACCATCCCGAAAGATGAGTGGATCGTTGTGCCTGATGCGTTTGAGGCGATTATTTCTGAGGATGATTTTCACCGGGCACAAACGCTTTTTCGTACTGTGCCTCGGACGCTGGCAACGCCGGTTAAGAAAAGTAATTCTCAACTGCTGTTTTCCCGGAAAGTATTTTGCGGCGTATGTGGATTGGGCCTGTCCCGCCAAAAAGCAAGCCGGCCATATTATCGGTGCAATGCTCCCAAAGGCCCGCTTGCGGAAAGGTGTAAGGCAATCCGGATTTCCGAAGAGGATTTGAAAGCGTATGTTTTGGAAGAGATTCGGAACCATGCCACTGCTGTCTGCGTTGAAGAACCGGCTGACATAGCGGCAGATGCAAGCGCCATCCAAGATAGGATCACTGCATTGGAGCAGAAAATTGAAAAGCATTGGTCCGCAAAGAAGGACGCTTTTGTAAAACGAAACGGCGGGTTGATTTCCCAAGCGGAGTTTGAACACGTTTCCGTAGAAAGAGGGCGGAAAATCCAGCAACTGCGGGCAGAACTGGAATCTCTGAATCATACCGTTGCGACAGCGCGGCTGCCAGCGCCTCAAAATCCCGATAAGCTGGCCGATGCTGCCGGTGCGAAGGAGCTGACCCGCGAAATGATGGATGCAGAAGCTCGATGGAGACTACACCCCCGACCGGCTGACGGATTTCCTCCAGATGGTCAGGCAGCGGTGTCAATTCGATTACTGGTTCTTGGGGCATTACCATCTCAACTGTGTGATGGATAACCGCTTCATCATCCAATGGGAGCAGATGGTGGAACTGAACTTGGAATAACGGTAAAATAATTATCTGAAACCGCTAAGGAGCAAGCCCTCGGAATAACTGAGGGCTTGCTCGTTGGCGGTTTCAAATGACAGAGAATAAAATAGGCGCACCCGCGCCAGAAAGGAGATGTTGGATGAATGTCAGAAAACCGGTAGACTACAGCTCCATGTTTGCGGCGCTGGACACGCTGATGGCAGAAGACCTGCCGCAGACGGAGCTATACTGCGAGATTGGCCAACTGGTCAGCGGCAGGCCGGAAAAAAGGCGCCGCTGCCGCCGCAGCGGAGTACCTGCGGGTTGCGTACCCTGGCGTCTCCGGGTTCTCTCCCCGGAACCTGCGCCGGATGCGGGATTTTTACCGCACCTATAAGGGCGCACCAGAGGTACTGGCTGAGGCCATGACCATCGGCTGGACGCAGAACGTGGTCATTCTGGAGGCGGATCTGACCATTCAAGAGCGGGCGTGGTATATCCAGGCAGTTAAACAGTCCGGCTGGTCAAAGCTGGAGTTGACCAAGAAAATTCATGAGTGTGCCCACAGAACTGTGGCCCTCGACAGCGCAGCTGATTCGTGTTATAGTAATGGCGGCGGAGGTGATGAGGATGGCACGGAAGAAACTTCCGGGGCATTACTGCAAGGTCTGCGGGATACAAAAGTCCAACGAGAGTTTCAGCGGCAAGGGCCATGCAGCGCATATATGCAAAGCCTGTTCCCGCCTCTCGCCGGCGCAGCAGGCAGAGCATATGACGCTGCGCCGCCTGGAAAATCTGCCACTGCGCCGCCTGAGCGAGAGCGAGATGACATGGCTGAAAAATCGGACGCACGATCACCGGCCCGAGGTGAAATCCTTGGCCTGCATGGTCTATGCGGAACGATTTCCCCGCTTGGCGCGGAACCAGAAAAAGCAGGAACTTTCCATCCAGGCTCTGGAGTTGAGCATAGATGGCGGGATCTGCGATCCCTATGGCGAACCGGTGTATGTCAAAGAGAGTTACCAAGTCAGCCGAATACCACCAGCCATCATCCGCACACAGGAGGATGGAGTACCTCAAACAATAGAGCCTCTATCCAAAATACTGGCGAAGCTGTTGAAGTGGACGGTACACACACTGGAGATTTTCTGGTGGGGAGAAGATTACTACAGTCCTGTCGATGCCGGCCTGGAGGAGGGAACTCCCCTGTGGAGCGTCCATGTGGAGTATTCCAACGGCGAGATCCAGGATATGGGATCAGCGGATGACATTCCTGACAATGTACATAAACTTTTTTCTGCCCTCGTTGAACTTTTTGAATAGACGCGGTATCGCTGCCATGTTATAATGGCGGCAGAGACTTATAATCGGAGGGCGGGCGGATGAACAAGAACACAATCAAGGATCTGACTTTGATGCTGATGTATCTTACCTCTTGGGAGGAGGATCTTGTTCCGAATCTTCACAAAAGGACTGACCCGTCTGGCTTTCGCACTCAGATCCGCCGCACCTGGAAAGGATACGATTTTGGCATTTTGAATGAACTGACAGATGAAGGCATGGTCAACGCCGGAGGGCGCAGCAAGTCGGCTTCCTTCACGGATGAGGGCGAGACAAAGGTGTTGGAATTGCTGAGACAGTATGAACTTGCCTTAGAACGGCAAGACAGAGAGGAGCCTGAAATCGATGGGGCAAAGTGATAAGATCCAGCTTTTTGAGGATAAACGTATCCGTACCGCATGGGATGAGGAAAAGGAAGAATGGTTCTTCTCCGTTGTGGATGTAATTGCTGTCCTGACAGACAGTCCAAATCCCCAAACCTATTGGCGGGTAATGAAAAAGCGCCTAAAGGACGAGGGAAATGAAACCGTTACAAATTGTAACGCTTTGAAGATGACAGCAGCGGATGGCAAAAAACGGTTGACCGATGTGGCTGATACCGAACAACTATTGCGTATTATTCAGTCCATCCCTTCGCCAAAAGCGGAACCTTTCAAGATGTGGCTGGCCCAAGTTGGCCGGGAGCGCATTGAGGAAACCATTGACCCTGAATTGACGATAGAACGGGCTCTGGGAACCTATCTTCGGAAGGGATACACCCGTGAGTGGATCAACCAGCGGCTCCAAGCAATCCAGGTACGAAAAGAACTGACGGATGAATGGGATGCCCGCGGTGTCCAGCAGGGCATCGAATACGCAATCCTGACCGATGAGATATCCCGCGCATGGTCTGGAATGACAACCAGACAATATAAGCAGCTCAAGGGCTTGAAAAAAGAGAATCTCCGTGATAATATGACTACATTGGAATTGGTTCTAAATATGCTGGCTGAAGCAACTACTACAGAACTTTCCAAAGAGCATCAACCGGAAACCTTTCAAGAAAACCAGGAGATAGCAAGACGAGGCGGCAAGATCGCGGGGGAAGCGCGAAAGTCAATTGAAGCCGATACCGGGAAACCGGTTATCACCTCGCAGAATGCAGCCCAGCTCAATCAGCTGGTAACCGATATGATCGAAGGGGTAGCCAATGACGAAGCTGGCGGCTCTGATATAGATAAATCGTAGCATCCATTAATTTTTTTGATAATTTAAATGCCTCTACAAAATAAGAGTGCCGTAGGTGCAAAGAGTTTATGTGTATTCTTTTTTAAGAATCCATGATTGGATTACTCATAAAGGGTCACACATTTAGCCGGAGCGCGGTCTGTCAGATCTGCTTTGAGCGGGGAAGTGAATTCAACCAATCAATTGAAAAAATCGATTTTAACCGCTTATTGCAGAAACCCGCATAAACGAATTGTTTATGCGGGTTTCTCTTGTCTAAAAGTTGCAATTAAAATTTTAGGGTTGACCACTATTGCAGCAGTCAACCCTGTTTTTCAGATTTCGAGACTCTGCTGGAGTGTTTCACTGGCTGTCTTCTTGTTCTTGTCAAAGGCATGGGTGTAAATGTCTAGCGTGGTGGAGGGCTGGGAGTGGCCCAGGAGGCTTGCCACCGTAGCTACGTCCGTGCCGTTGGCAATCAGGAGGCTGGCGTTGCTGTGGCGAAGGCTATGCACATTCAGCTTTTCCGGCAAGCCGTTCTTTTTGAGGATCAGCTTGAACCTCCAGGTGAAGGAACTGGGCGTCATGGGATCGCTGCTATAGTGCTTGCGGAATACGAAGTCATCCTCTGTCAGCTCACGGTTTTCGTAGGCATCCGCCTGCCAGTCGCATTCCTGCCGGTATTCTTTCAGCAGGCTTTCCATCTCTGGAGAGAAGTACACGTAGCGGTCACCGGCAGCGGTCTTGGGCGGCTTGGTGAACACTTCTTCCCCGGTGAGCTTGACCACGTTGCGCTGGATGTGGATGCTGTTTCTCTCGAAATCAATGTCCGACCACTTCAGTCCGCAGCACTCACCCCGGCGCATCCCGGTGGCAATGATGAGTTTGTAGTAGGTTTCGTACTTGAGACTTTCATTTTCCAGCGCGGCGATAATCTTTTGTACTGTTTCCTCGTCTGCAATCAGCTTATCCTTTTTCTTCCCGGAGTATTTGTAGGTGCGCCAGGCCGGATTGTGATTCAGAAATCCGCTCTCCATCGCGTCGGAGAGGATACCGCAGAGGCAGGCGTGGACGCCCTCAACGGTGTGCTCGGAGATCGGCAGGCCGGTGTTCTGACTGCGGTGCGTCCGGAGTTCGGCGTAGAGCTTCCGGAAGTGCTCCGGGCGGAGCTCGGTCAGCTTGTACCGGCCCAGGTAGGGCATGAATCTGCCGATGTCCTGCCTGTCCCGTGCCAGGGTGGCTTTCGCCAGCTTATCCGGAGCGACATCCCGGAGCCAGATCTTCACGTACTCCTCCAGGGTGATGGACTTGTCCACTGTCAGAGGCGTTTCCTTGCACTCTTTCTCGAAGAACACAGCCTGCTCGTTGAGCCACTTCTCTTTCTGCTTTGGAGTGAGTCCCTCGGGAGGCTTTACTGTCTTCTGTCGTGGGGCCCGACGCTTGCCGTTGTGGTCGTAGCCCATGGAGACTACCAGGAGGTAGCTGTCCCCGCGTTTTCGTATGCTTGCCATAATTTTTGACTCCCTTCCTGTTGGCATCGATCCTGTTGAGGTTTATTTTGGCAAGCACAACATACTCCAAAGGGGTGGGGAAAGCTACTGAATTATTCGTGGGTTGCACCGATTCTACAGAACCAACAATCACGCCGTGGCAGTATTGGTGACACTGCCTCCGAAGAAGACACTCCGAGTGAATTGATTCGCTGCTTTCTGCTTGAGCTGCATCTGCGGGTGGCAGTAGGTGCGCTCCAGAAAACCGGTATCACCGTGACCAGCCAGCTCGGCGACTGTCTGCTTGTCCACTCCGTTGTGGAGCATGGTGGAGACAAAATAGTGCCGGAGAGTGTGCAGATGGTACTCCTTGGGGAACCCGTTTTCATCGTAAAGCCGCCGCAGGTATTTGGTGAAGGTGTCCGGGTGCATCAGCTCCCCGCGCTCGTTCGTGAAGAGGTAGTCGCTGAATGGGAAGCCTCCATTCAGGGCTTCCTGCCATTTGTCGTAGCAGTAGGATCGGAGAATGTTCATCATGTCCTCGCTCATGTAGATCGTCCGGGAACGGCCATTCTTGGTGGAGCCTTCCACAATGCCTTTGCCTGGAACCATGCTGCGGGAGCGGCTGATTGTCAGGATACCCTCGTAACCGTCCACAATGAAGTCTGACCACTTCAGAGCGCACAGCTCACCCCGGCGGCAGCCGGTATAGATTGCCAGGGCATAAAAGGTTTTGTAGGGATCGTCAATGTCTGCGATGATGTTCAGAAATTCCTCGGCTTCTTTGTCGGTAGGAATGGCCTGGGCTTTCTGTGCGGTATCCGGCAGGTCGATCATCCGGGCAGGATTTTTTTGTATGATCTCGTTCCGTTTGGCGTCACTCAGGACGGCGGAGACCACCGACAGATATTTTTGAACGGTGGCTTCCTGGAGCGGCTTGCCACGGAATGTCCGCTTGCGAAGCTCCACCAGCAGATTCTCCAGTGCGATTGGCCGCAGCCGGTTGAGTTTGATGCAGCCGATGTAGGGATACACCTTTTCCAGCGACCGGCGATAGAAGCCGAGGGTGCTGGGAGCGTATTTTGTTTGCCGCTCTAACCAGTGGGAGGAATATTCCTGGAAGGTCATTTCGCCGTCCTCGCAGTAGCCGGCCTTAATAATCCGTTCGAACTCCTCTGCCTCGTGCGCAACGTACTGCTGGATGCTACGGCTGTGAATACGGTCCGGAACCGTAATCGTTTTGGCCCTGCTGATTTTTCTGCCGTTAGGACGATAGCCGTTGCTGACGGTGATTTTGTATTTTCGTGTATTGATTTTCTTGATGCTTGCCATAAAATATCCTTTCTCAATAGCCCATCATACCTTGGCTCTGGCTATGGCTATCGTGACTTAACTTCTGTCCTTGCGCCAGTTTTTTCAACGCCTCCCGGCGGCGGAGCTTGCTGTCCGTCCAGACTGGCGGCGCAGGGAGCGGCGGCTGGTCTGCGTCCTGCTCTAACTGTTTTCCCAGCCAGAGTAGCCCTTGGCTGGCTTCTCCGATCCAACCAATCTCTGGCTCAGAATACTCACCCCGGAAGCCAACCATCTGCCGGTAGACGAATAGGGCTTCCATATTTTCTTTGAGGAACGTCTCATCGTGGAGACTGCTGTCCCGACACCTGCGGCCATTGGGACAGGTGAAGGTGATATGCTTCCGGGTATCCGTCCAGGTAACTTGGTATCCCTCGCGTTCCATGCCTTGAACACAGGTTATTGGGGAAAGGGAAAGCAAACAGGCAAAAACCCAGTATTCATGCGGGTTTGCGGCGAGATGGCTCTCAAAAGCTAACCTCACAAAAGACAGATTATTGCACAATCACATATCGTTTCTAAGGGAGAATGTTGATTCCGGTCACATTCTCCCTTTTTTCATACCAAGAAACGAGGTGATTATCTTGAACACGCAAATCATCGCCATCGCCAACCAAAAGGGAGGTGTGGGCAAGACCACAACCTGTGCCAACTTAGGGATTGGACTGGCGCAGGCCGGAAAGAAAGTGCTTCTCATTGACGGGGACCCGCAAGGGAGCCTGACCATCAGCCTGGGCAATCCCCAGCCGGATAAGCTGCCCTTTACCCTCTCTGACGCAATGGGCCGCATCCTGACCGATCAGCCGGTCCGCCCCGGCGAGGGGATTCTGCGCCACCCGGAGGGCGTGGACCTGATGCCGGCGGATATTCAGCTGTCCGGCATGGAGGTGTCGCTGGTAAACGCTATGAGCCGGGAAACGATTCTGCGGCAATATCTGGACAGTGTAAAGGGGCAGTATTCCCATATCCTCATAGACTGCCAGCCCTCCCTGGGTATGCTCACCGTCAACGCGCTGGCCGCCGCCAACCGGATCATAATCCCCGTCCAGGCGGAGTATCTGCCCGCCAAAGGGCTGGAACAGCTGCTCTCTACGGTGAACAAGGTCAAGCGGCAGATCAACCCGAAACTGCAAATAGACGGTATCCTGCTGACGATGGTGGACAACCGCACCAACTTTGCCAAAGAGATTGCCGCCCTGCTGCGGGAAACCTACGGCAGCAAAATCAAGGTATTCGGCACAGAGATTCCCCATTCTGTCCGGGCAAAGGAAACCAGCGCGGAGGGCAGGAGCATTTTCGCCCATGACCCAGGCGGCAAAGTAGCGGAGGGCTACGCAAATCTGACCAAGGAGGTGTTGAAACTTGAAAAGCAGCGCGAAAAAAGTAGAGCTGGCATCGGTCGATGATCTGTTTTCCACCGAGGAAAGCCGCGCCGACGCGGGGCGGGAAAAGGTGGTAGAAATTCCTTTAAGCGAGCTGCACTCGTTCAAGGGACACCCCTTCAAGGTCAAAGATGATGATGCCATGATGGAAACAGCGGACAGCATCCGGCAGTACGGCGTTCTTGTTCCTGCTATCGCCCGTCCTGACCCCAGCGGCGGCTATGAGCTGGTAGCCGGACACAGGCGGCATCGGGCCAGTGAACTGGCAGAGAAAGAAACCATGCCGGTGATTGTCCGGGATTTGGACGATGACGCCGCCACGATTATCATGGTTGACAGCAATTTACAACGGGAAAGCCTGCTCCCCAGCGAGAGGGCTTTTGCCTACAAGATGAAATTGGAGGCCATCAAACATCAAGGAGAACGGTCGGATTTAACTTCTCGCCAAGTTGGCGAGAAGTCCAGCACTTCTATTCAGCTTGTCGCAAATCAAGCTGGTGAAAGTCAAAGGCAGGTGCAACGCTATATCCGCCTGACCGAGTTAATCCCCGAACTGCTGAACATGGTGGACGAAAAGAAAATTGCCCTGAACCCGGCCTATGAGCTGTCCTTTCTCAAAAAAGAAGAACAGACACAGCTTTTGGACGCGATGGACAGCGAACAGGCCACCCCCTCCCTTTCCCAAGCCCAGCGGCTCAAAAAATTCAGTCAGGAGGGGCATCTGTCCATAGATGTAATGCGGGCGATTATGGGCGAGGAAAAGAAAAGCGATCTGGACAAGGTGACGTTTACCTCCGACACCCTGCGGAAGTATTTTCCCAAAAGCTACACCCCTGCCCGGATGCAGGAAACCATCATCAAACTGCTGGAACAGTGGCAGAAAAAGCGTCAGAGAGATCAGGAACGCTGAAAGGAGCGCCTATGAGAGATCACGTTGCCAGGGAGTTAAAGGGCCACAACATACTGGCTGTGGAACGGTTTCAGGATAAGACCCGCTGGATGGTGGAGTTTTCCGTCCTGCGGCCCCGCACCGCCTACGGCGCACCCGGCGATGAAACGCGCCTGTTTCTGGACGAGGACGGCTACCAGGCCGTTCTCGCCAGCCAGAAACGCCGGGACATCAAAATCAAACGGTATGCCCGCGTCATTGAGGGGCATATCCTGGACTTCAAGCCCAAAAAGAAACGCCACCCGTAAACCCGACAAATTGAGAGGAAGGAATGAATATGTGTACCGTTAAGGAAATCAGAGAAGCCATCCGGGAGGACTGCCGCTCCCAGCGAAACATGGAAACCATTGAGATTGACCGGATTTTTCAAACCCTGACGTTTCCGCAGTTAGAGAGCCTGTTTGACAAACCGCCCATGCCGCCGTTTTTTCACCGGTACAGGCAGAAGTCAGCCAGCAAATGAACGCCGCAATTCTTTTTACGGGATTGTGGCTTTTTTCATGCCCTGGGAAACGAAAGGAGTGCAGAAAATGGCCGTTTTTCGCGTAGAACGCACACAGGGATACACCGTTATGAGCAACTATCATCTGCGGGACAAGAGCCTGAGCCTGAAAGCAAAGGGCCTGCTGTCCCAGATGCTCTCACTGCCGGAGGATTGGGACTACACCCTTTCCGGCCTGGCTGTTATCAACCGGGAAAGCAAGGACGCGATCCGCTCCGCAGTCAATGAGCTGGAAAAGGCGGGGTACATCAAGCGCCGCCAGACCACCGACGCGGGCGGCAAGTTCAGCGCCAACGAGTATGTGATTTATGAGCGTCCGGTAACAGAGGAACCGCCCGCCCAACCGTTGCCCCCAAAACCGTTGTTGGAAAAACCGTTGTCGGGTTTTCCGACAACGGATAATCCGTCAACGGGAAAACCGTCAACGGAAAATCCAACGCAAATAAATATAGAGAAATTAAATACCCAAAAATCAATTACTGACGGATCAATTACCGATTCCCTTCCCTTCCGGGGAACGGCGGCAAAGCCACCGGAACCGAAGCGAAGGGAAACGATGTCACTGACAGAGATGGAAAGTTATCGGGAGCTGATTTTGGAGAATATCGAGTATGACTGCCTCAAACAGCGGTTTGGGACCTACCGGGAGGACTTGGACGAGATTGTGGAGCTTCTGGTGGAAACCGTCTGCGCGAAGCGTAAGACCACCCGGATTGCCGGGGCGGACTTCCCCCATGAGGTGGTGCGTTCCCGCTTCCTGAAGCTGGACAGCTCCCACATCGAGTTTGTCATGGACTGCCTGCAAAAGAACACCACCGAGGTACGGAACATGAAGCAGTACCTTTTGACGGTGCTGTTCAACGCGCCCACCACCATGAGCAACCATTACACCTCACAGGTCAACCACGATATGTACGGCGGCTTCTGAAAGCTGGCCGTTTTTGTCTGCCCGGAACTGCCGGGAGAAAGGAATCTGTTATGAAACGACCGCTTGCGTATATCACCGCTCCCTGGAGCAAGAACCCCCATGAAAACGCGGCAAACGCCGCCAGCTACTGCCGCCAGGTGTATGACGCCGGATATTCCCCGGTCTGCCCTGTTTTGTTCCTGCCGCTGTTTTTGAAAGATGAAATCCCCCAGGAACACAAGGACGGAATCGACATCGCCAGAGATTACCTGCGCCGCTCCCATGTGCTGGTGGTCTGCGGACACTCGACCGATGAAACGGTCAAAAACGATATTGCCACCGCTGAACGCCTGCGGATCACCGCCACCACGCTGGACGGGATTCTGACGGTGAAAGGCCAGGGCCGGGAGAAAGGGGGCGCACACCATGCCTGAGCAAAAGACCATCGGCCAGCTGATGGAGGAAATGCGGCTTAAAGCCGGGGCGCGGGAGTATTCCGGCCATAGTTACATGGACTTAAACCGGTTCGCGGAGGACACCCGGCACATGATTATTTTTGATACCCTGACCGCTGATTCCCCTGTTGGCTGGAAAGGGGAACGCAGCCGCGCCTTTCTCACCGAGGAGGGATATAAAAAGTCCCTGGAACGCCAGGAACAGGGGCATATCAGGATTGTGAGCCATGCGAAGGTCCGAAACGGAAACCTGCGCTATGACCGGCAAGACCAGCTCCGATAGAGAAACCATGCAGAAAATCCATAGAGAGGAGGCGAAACACCCATGCAGGACGAAGTGGAAAGCAAAACCCTGACGCTCATTGTCAGCGGCACAAAGTTCACCGGCAGGCTGTTCAAAGCGGCGATTATGAAGTATCTGGCGCACCTGAAAGAGCAAAAGATGCAGAAACAGCGGGAAAAGGGCGCGGAGGTCAAGCCCCAGGGAAAGCAGACGGTGAAGCAGCTCATCGGGCAGAACCAGGGCGTGTCCAATCTTGAGATCACAGACCCCTCCATCAAGGCGTTTGAACGGGTTGCCCGGAAGTACGGCGTGGATTACGCGGTAAAGAAGGACCGCAGCTGCTCCCCGCCCAAGTACCTGGTCTTTTTCAAGGCCCGCGACGCGGACGCGCTGACCTCCGCGTTTACCGAGTACACCCAGAAGAAGGTCCGCAAGGCGTCCCGCCCGTCTGTGCTGGCGAAGCTGAACCAGTTCAAGGAGCTGGTGAAAAACGCGGTGGTGGACCGCACAAAGCGAAAGGAGCTGGAACGATGAAAAAGCCCCTGAACATCAAGAAGCTCGTTTTGCTGAACCTGCCCTATATCCTGATGGGGCTGTTTTCCACCAACTTCGGGGAGGCGTGGCGGATGGCCCAGGGCGCGGACGCATCGGAAAAGGCGCTGTCGCTAATCTCCGTCCTTCCGGCGGCGCTTGGAAGTTTCTGGCCCAGCTTTCACCCGCTGGACCTGCTGGTCGGGCTGTGCTGCGGCGCGGCGCTCCGGCTGGCTGTTTACCTGAAAGGCAAAAACGCCAAGAAGTACCGCCCGAATATCGAGTACGGTTCCGCGAGATGGGGAAATTCCCAGGACATCGCCCCTTATGTCGATCCGGTATTCCAGAACAATGTAATCCTCACCCAGACGGAACGCCTTACCATGAGCAGCCGCCCCAAGGACCCCAAGACCGCCCGCAACAAAAATGTGCTGGTCATCGGCGGTTCCGGCTCCGGCAAGACCCGCTTCTGGCTCAAGCCCAACCTGATGCAGCTCCATAGCTCGTATGTGGTTACTGACCCAAATGGTTATACTATAAGAGGATAGAGAACGGTTGCGTGTTACATAAAGCCAAAGCCGAAATTACATAACGAAGGGAGGTTGAAACCGTGGCAAAAAACGAAGAAATCAAAGTTACAGCTCTGTATGAGCGATTGTCCAGAGACGATGAGCAGGCTGGCGAATCGAACTCTATCCAGAATCAGAAAATGTATCTCGAAGAATACGCCCGACAGAAAGGGCTGAGAAATATCCGGCACTTTTCTGATGACGGCTATTCCGGCACGAATTTCAACCGTCCCGGATTCACAGCCTTGCTTGAAGAAATTGAAGCAGGTCATGTTGAGACCCTTGTGGTAAAAGACCTCAGTCGTTTTGGTCGTAATTATCTGCAAGTCGGCTACTACACCGAAATCCTGTTCCCGAAAAAGGGAGTACGATTTATCGCTATCAACAACAGCGTTGACAGCGCCAATCCCACAGACAATGACCTTACCCCGTTCCTCAACATCATGAACGAGTGGTATGCGAAAGATACAAGCAACAAAATCAAAGCAGTATTCAAGTCCAGAATGGAGAAAGGCTTGCGATGCAGTGGCTCCATCCCCTACGGCTACAAGCGTACCAAGGACGATAAACAGCAGCTTCTTGTGGATGAACCTGCCGCCGAGGTAGTCAGAAGAATATTCCGTCTGGCTTGCCAAGGCATCGGAACAACCGCCATAGCGGAAATGCTGACTGCGGATAAGGTTCTGATACCGGCTGCTTATGCCGCCAAGACTTCGCCGGAGAATTGCAGACACAAGGAAGTGATAGACCCCTATCGTTGGAGTGCAACCACCGTGGGATATATCCTTGACAGGCAGGAATATCTCGGTCATACCGTGTTGGGTAAATCCATCTGCGAAAACTTCAAGACGAAGCAACGCAGAGCTGCCACCGCTGATGAGCTGATGATATTTCCCGATACGCACGAAGCTATCATTGACCAGGACACATGGGATATTGCACAGAAGCTCCGTTCCAAGAAAAAGCCGAAAGCGGCAAATGGAACTTACACCCACCGTCTATCCGGTTTGGTGTACTGTGCTGATTGCGGAGCAAGAATGGGCTTTATCAGCCCCGATTCTGGGCACAGAGAAAAGCACTACGATTCAGATTCCGCTTTTCAATGTGGCAATTACCGTAACAAAGGTGGCGAATGTGTCTCTCACTTCATTAAAACATCGGTTTTGGAAGTGGCAATTTTACAGGCAATCCAAGCGGTCAGCAAATATGTCCTTGAAAACGAGGACGAATTTATTTCCCAGCTCAAAGCCGTCTGGAATGACAACAAATCCAAGCATACAGACCTTGGACAGCAGGAGCTTGACCAAGCCGCAAAGCGAATGGCAGAGCTTGACACTCTGATACAAAATCTCTATGAAAGCTCTGTGAAAGGCACTCTGCCGGAGCGACAGGCTCAGAGAATGATTCAGCAGTATGACGAGGAGCAGATTCTCCTTGAAAGGCGTGTCGAGGAGCTGAAAAGCCAAATCCAGTATGAGGAAGTCAAACAAGCCGAGACAGGACGATTTATCGCTCTTGTAAAGAAATACAAGGATTGCACCGAACTGACCGACACCATGCTCTATGCCTTTATTGACAGAATCGAGGTTCACGAAGCTACAGGCGGTCGAACTATCTACCGTCAGCAAGCCCTTGATATTCATTTCAACTTCATCGGACACTTCTATCCCCCTACGGAGACAATCTCCGAGGAAGAACGCATTGCCACCATCGAAGCCGAGCAACAGCGAAAGAAGCAGGAAAAAGCGAAGCGTTCCTATGAAGTCCAGAAGCAGAAAAAGGCTGAACTGATAAAGGCTGCTGAAGCTGGAGACCCCGAAGCCATTGCAGAGCGTGAAAGAAAGCTCGCCTTGCAGCGTGAACGCAACAAACGCAGACAGCAGAAAATCAAGGAAGCCAGAGAAGCTGACCCGGAATATATCCGGCAAATGGACGAAAAAGAGCGTATCAAGCAGGAAAAGCTGCTTGAAACCGAACGCAGACGGTCTGAAAAAGCCACCAAGAAAGCCAAGCTGTCACGAGCCGAGCTGAAAGAAAAGGCTAAGACTGACCCCGAAGCCGCTAAGGAATGGGAAGCTCTGAAAGCCAAGGAAGCAGAAGCCCGTCAGCGTAAAAAGGAGCGTGAGGAAGAACGAATGGCAAACGACCCCGAATATGCCACTATGATGGCAGAACGCAGGGCTGAATACAACCGCAGACACACAGCAAAACGCAAGGCAGACCGTGAAGCTCTTGAAGAACAAGCCAAGACCGACCCCGAAGCCGCAAAGAAGCTGGCTGATATGCGAAAGTATCAATGTGAAGCTACCACGAAAAGCCGACTGAAAATGATGGCGGATGCCGAAGCCGGAGACCCCGAAGCAATCGTCAGATATGAAGCGTACCTTGCTCAACGCAGAGAAGCCTATCACAAAAAGAAATCCGAAAAGGAGGAAACACCCGCATGAATGAATTTTGGATAGTCAGATTTATCCGCAGGGACGGTAAGCCGAACGAAGAATACTACTATTCTTCTCTTGCCGATGCGGAACAGCACAGAAACTTGTTTCTGGACGATGATTCCGGGCTGTATGAAAAAATCGAAATCGTCAACGAAAAAACGAAGGAGGTCACTATGGAACTGAATTTCATCAAATGTGGAGATTACTACATTCCCGACATCCGGCTGAAGAACCCGAATATCCGTCTCGGCAAATGGGGACGGATGCGCAGAGAGTATCTGCGACAGGCACACCCCATTCTCTTTTCCGATATGGTGCTGACCGAAACACTCTATGAGCATTGTGCGGAGGTCGAAGCCACCGCCAAGAGCCACATGGAGTTGATTGTTCCGCAGCTTATGAAGCACTACGGCGTGACAGAACAGCTCAAAGCGGAGAACCAGATGGAATGGGTACGCCAGATAAATGCCTGTGTTGCACAGGCAGAAGAAACCATAAAGGCAGAACTGATTTACTGCTGAGAAAGGAGGACAGCATGATTTTAGAAGCGTTATTCAATGGAGAGCTTTATCCGAGTGAAAATGTCGTTCCGAAATCCGACAAGTTTCGACAAGCCGGAGCAGAAATCTCCGAAACCATGAGATTTTTCGAGGAAAAGCTCAGTAAGGAGGACTACGAACGCTTAGAGAGAATGATGGACAGAAATGCCGATGAAGGCAATATGACAAGCGAAACTCAATTCAAATACGGCTTTACAATGGGCGTTTTGCTGATGTGTGAAATCTTCCATAGCCCATTCTTCCCAAAAGCCGAGTAAGGAGAAAAGTATGGCTCTGATAAGGATGTTTTTCAAGCTGTTGGCTCTGCCACTGATGTTGGCAGTAACCCTCATTCAATGGGTGGGTATCTTCTTCACGAGCTTTTCAGCCATCATCTTCAATCTGCTTGCCGGGCTGGTATTCCTAATCACGGTTATCGGTTTTGTGTTCGGTGTGACTGCCGGAGCAGAAGCAGTTAAAATGCTGGCAGTTGCCTTTGTGGTGTTCATCATCCCACATATCGCTGAATGGCTGATTGTCAGAGTTGCCGCCCTAAACTATGGACTGCGTGATTTTATCAAGTCCTGACCCTACAATTTCATACCGTCAACAAAGCGACAGGTATTTCCTTGTGAAGTCCCTGCCGCTTTTATTTTATCAAATTCAAGGAGGAACAAATCTATGACCATGACCATTTTTGAGAAGAAAGCCCTGTATTCGTTCGGCTGTCCCAATCGTGAAGCAACAGTGGAGCGACTTCACATGATTGCTGTCCTTGCCCCCGACTGCGAGACCAAGAAGCTGTTCTTCAATCTGGCAGTCAAGCTGTCTGCGGACTGTGCCGAGCGTTGGTATCCCTGCTTTTTCCGCACTCTCCGAAAGGAAATGGCAATCTACTACGAAGCGGAGCTGACCATGAAGCTGGCGGAAGTCAGCACCTATGACATGGAGGGCAGATATGGCAAGGCTGACCAAGTATGAGAAAGAAACCATCATCCTCTTTAACGAGGGCGAAGACAAAGCGAGCATCTACACCTACAATGCCGGACTGAGGAACCGTCTGGCGGCGTTCAGCAAGAAGTACCCCGACCTGTGCCGACTGGAAAAGTCCTGCGATCAGGGCGGGGTTTCCTATGTTCTGGACAAGTCCAGACTGTCCATTCGTCTGCAACCGCCGATGAGCGAGGAACGCAGACGAAAAGCAAGTGAGTATGCCAAACAGAATGGCTTTAACGCAAAAGCCGACAATGACTAAGGAGGACAACACTATGATGATGAGTATGAACGAGAAGAAAATCCTGTTTACTTTCGGATGCCCGAACCGTGGCTTGACTGTTGAGAGATTACGCCACGCCGCAGCTCTGGCAGTCGACCCTGCCGCTAAGAAAGCGTTTTACAGTCTGGCGGTCAAGCTGTACGAGGATTCCACTGATGAGCAGTATCGCAACTTCTACTACAATATGCGACTGGATATGGAGCATACGCCCCACCACAAGTATGTGCCGGACAGTCAGCCTGTTCCCGTGGATATGTCTATCAGAGATTACCGCAAGAGCGTGAAGCAGCGTATCAGAGAACAGCAAATGCGTTCCAGACGAGCAATGAAGTAATGTATCAATAAGGGTTGATTTGCGGTCAAAATGTCAGGTCTGTACTTGATGTTTTGACCGCAACTACATAGCAATGTATAAAGTATCGTTTTTGCAAGGAATAGCGAAATTGTGTTACATAACCTCGAAAAACGAAGTCTAAATATAATGTCGCGGCGCAGATTAAATATTCGAGCCGCAGCATTTTTTATTGCAATTTACGAAAAGATGTGATATAATATACGATAGACTCAATAGGAGGTTATGAAATGGCTGCAAATTATGCAAGACTTTGGAAACTGTTAATTGACCGCAACATCAATAAAACAAAGCTCAGAGAAATGTCTGGCATCAGCACAGGAACACTTGCCAAGTTGGGTAAGAACGAATATGTTTCCACTGAGGTTTTAGACAAAATTTGTACCGCTTTGGATTGCGAAGTTGGCGAAGTGATTGAGTTTACTAAGAAAGATATTCAATAACAAAGGAGTAAAAACAAATGGCGACTACAAATCCGAAGAACGCCCCCAAAATCGTTTCCATTTTTTCCGGCTGCGGAGGATTAGACTACGGATTTCACACCGAGGGATATGAAACAATATGGGCAAACGATTTTGCTGAATGGGCGTGCAAGTCTTTTGCGGCTAATTTTGGCGATGTTATCCACTACAAGGACATCACGCAAATTGACCCCTACACCGACACTACCATCCCCAACTGCGATATTGTGTTGGGTGGTTTTCCCTGCCAGGACTTTTCTATCATTTGGAAACAGCCTGGTCTCAACGGAACACGAGGAGGACTATTCAGACATTTTGCAGAGTTCGTTGATGCAAAAAAACCTAAAGCGTTTGTTGCTGAGAATGTAAAAGGTTTGATTACTGCTAATGGTGGTAAAGCCATTGATACTATCATAAAGGACTTTGAGAGCATTGCCCCCGGTTATGTTGTAAAGCCTCATCTTTATAATTTTGCCGAGTACGGAGTTCCTCAGTTCAGAGAACGAGTTCTTTTCGTTGGCGTAAGAATTGATACAGGCTTTGATTTTATCCATCCGAAGCCTTCCCACGGTCCGAATGGAACTTTGCCCTATGTAACAGCAGGAGAAGCTCTGGAAGGTGTTGAAAAGGTTCCTACCAATAACGAACACATCAACATCAAAGAAAAGACCAGAAAGGTTCTTGAATTGATTCCCGAAGGTGGCAATTTTACGGATATTCCGAAGGACAATCCGCTGTATGTTAAAGGTATGATTAGTCATGTTTATCGTAGAATCAAGCGAGACGAACCCGCTAAGACTATCATTGCCGCTGGCGGTGGTGGCACATGGGGGTATCACTATCCAGAACCTCGTCCCCTCACAAACCGTGAGCGAGCAAGACTGCAATCATTCCCTGATGATTTCATTTTTGAGGGTAGCGTAACTGAGGTACGCAGACAAATCGGAAATGCAGTTCCTCCCGTAGGCGTTCAAGCTGTTGCAAGACGCTTACTTCCCCTGTTTACTGGTAATTACGAACCCGTTGACTTGAAGCCAGAGTATGAGAAGATGAAGGCAATGACCGTCAAACAGCGACTGGAATATGTAACTTCTCAGATGTACTAAGGAGGTCACTATGGAATTTTTGTTTTCCAATTTCCCTCCAATAAGGACAGCCAATAAAACTTTTGCAGATGCGTTTTATGGTCTGATTCCGCAGACATCCAAACTCGACATTGCTGTCGGGTATGTTTCTTCGGATTCTCTTATGGAGTTAAAGAGAGTTGTCGAATTAAACAACAACATTCACGAGTTAAATCTGATTGTCGGTATGCACTACTTTGAACATTTCACAAAGGTGCAGTACAAGGCAGCTATGGTATTAAATGACTTCTTAACCGAAAATCATTTGGGCGAAGTAAGGCTGGTCAACGCTTTCAAATATCACGGAAAATTATACTCATATAGCACAGAAACCGGACCCTTTGCAGGAATCATTGGTTCAAACAATCTTAGTAGCATTGTTGATGGTGGCACAAGGGTATATGAAAGCTCTTTCCTTGTTGACCAAAATCCTCACGCAAGTCAAATGAAAGACTTTATTGACACGCTGAGTAGAAACGCATCTCGCAATATAGCTGAGTTGGAGATAGATACATTTAATGCAACCAATCCTGTTTTGGATGGGCATGAATCTGTTGATAAACTGTCACCCACCAAACTTGCAGAGGTTATCACTCAACTGACAGATGTTAAATTTGATATTCCTGCAAAGACCGAACCCAAAAGCAATCTGAATTGCTATCACGGAAAAGGTCGTGAGAATATGAGTACGCACCTCGTAAGACCACGCCATTGGTATGAGGTGGAGCTAATTGCACCTATTGCAATGCGACGAAGCAACGACTATCCAAAAGGAACACCAAGCGACCAACCAGATACAGAGTTTAGAGTATTTACTGATGATGGTTTTTCTTTCTTGTGCAAAGTCAATGGTGGCGAAGTAAATCTGTGGAATAAAAATCTCCGTTCCAGTGGCGATTTGACAATCCTCGGTAAATGGATTAAAGGTCGCCTTGAAAACGAAGGTGTCCTTACTGTCGGTGATGTGATTACAGATGAGACACTGCGAGCTTATGGTCGTAACACAATCACAATGACCAAGATAAAGGATTCTGACGACTGGTTCTTAGATTTTGGGGTGAAGAAATGAGCTACTTACAAGCATATTTAGAGAGAATAAGAAGCCGTGGAAATCCGGCTCTTGCAGATGCAATAAACAAAACCGTTACTGATGTTGTTCCTCAGTATATTTCTAACTTCTCCTTTACGGATCATGTTGTAAGTTTGTTGGTGGGCGATGTTCAGAGTGGCAAAACAAGCCATATGTTTGGTCTTATGTGCGCCGCTGCTGATGAGAGCTTTATGAATTTTGTATTGCTGACAACAGACAATGTTTTGTTGCAGCAGCAGACATATCAGCGAGCCCAAAGAGACCTTTGCGATTTCTGTGTCTGCGATGAAAATGATTATTTGAAATTCGTTGATAATAACTTGCGTAAGCCTGCGGTAATTATTTTGAAGAAGAACTCATCGGTTCTGAGAAGATGGAAAAACAATTTTTCATCCACAAACTTCTGTGCTGGCAATCCTTTGTTCATTGTCGATGACGAGGCAGATGCTGCAAGTTTGAATACGCAGGTCAACAAAAACAAGCAAAGCACCATCAATAAAAATCTGGAAGCAATAAAGAAAACAACTTCCAGTAGCATCTATATGGAAGTAACAGGAACTCCGCAGTCCATTCTGCTTCAAACAGCAAAGAGTGGTTGGAAGCCTTACTTTATATACTACTTCAAACCCGGCAAGGGCTATATGGGCGGAAATTTCTTCTTCCCTCCAGAGCCACCGAAACAAGTTATTTTTACCGATAACGATGAAGCAGACGAACTTCTCAACGATGATGAATTTCCAGAGAACGGGCTGAAAACAGCTTTGGTGATGCACCTAATCACATCGGGGCACATTATGTTGAGTGGAGGAACGGTCAGCAATTTCTTAATTCATCCAAGTGTAAAAACAAGCCAACATTCCTGCTTTGCAAATAAGATTGGAAGCTACTTGAATGAAATCTCCCATTCTCACGATGAACCCGAAACGAGAGAAGCGTTTGAACGAGTATATGAATCTCTAAAAGAAACCAAGAGCGACATTCTGCCGTTCGACCAAATCTACGATTACATTGCAGAACAGCTCGAAACTGATAAAATTGGAATCTTGATGCTGAACTCCATTGTGTCTTACGATGAAAACACAAAATACGAAACAGGCATCAATGTAATTGTTGGCGGAAACAGCTTAGGGCGTGGTGTTACTTTCCCGCAGCTTCAAACGATTTATTATTGTCGTGTTGCTAAAAATCCGCAAGCAGATACAATGTGGCAACACGCAAGAATGTTTGGTTATGACCGAGACCCAGACTTGATGCGAGTGTTTATGCCACCGAAGTTGTTCAAGTTGTTCTCTGATATTAACCGAACAAATAACAGCATAATCAAACAGATAGAAAACTCTACCAACGGATGTAACATCAAGATTTTCTATCCTACGGGATTGAAGCCCACAAGAAAAAATGTATTGGACAAGAAAGCGGTAGGAATTTACTCCGGCGGTGTAAACTACTTCCCATTCTATCCTATGAACAAAGATGTATCTGCGATTGACACACTTCTCCAACCCTTTGAAGATGATGTGTATTCCGTTAGCTTGAAGCTGATGATAAAAGTTATGGAGCAGCTCGAATCCGAAGTGGATGACTGGAATGTAAAAGCATTTATCGGATTTATCAATACGCTCCTTGCAACTGACCCGACAGCTCAAGGCAAACTGATTGTCCGCAGAAACAGAGATATAGGAAAAGGAACTGGTACATTGCTTTCACCTACCGACCGTAGATTGGGCGATGAACACCCCGACGACCTTGTGCTGACCATGTATAAAATTACTGGTAACAAGGATAAGGGATGGGACGGAACCCAAATCTGGATTCCTAATATCAAGTTGCCCGGAGATTGTGCATACTACTCTGGCGAAAACTAACTAATTGAATGACCAAGCCAAAGGCGATCAACCGTAAAAAGTTGGTCGCTTTTGTTTTGCTCATTTTGCGAAAGGAGGAACAGCCTATGGGCAGAAAAAAGAAACCGCAGACCTTGCCGGAGCTTTACGCCGCCAAGGAAGAAGCCGAGGACGAATTGAAGAAAGCCAAGCAAAAGGAAAAGATGTTGCAGCATCAAATCTCCAAGCTGACACGAAACGCAAGAACGCACCGACTTTGTACGAGAGCCGGTATGTTGGAGAGCTTCCTGCCGAACCCCGAACTGCTGACGGATGATGAAGTGATGGCAGTCCTAAAGATTGCTTTTCATCAGCCAGCGATGAAGTCAGTATTGGAAAAACTGGCAACGGAGAGCGAAGCGAGGGGGGACACTTACGGAGTAAGTGCGCAACTATACACCGTCTGAGACGATGTGTTGCGTTCTGCCGAAAGCTCCTTGCAGGAAGCCAATGCTTTTCCGTTGCTACTGCCAACTCCAAATCATTACAGGGGAAGCTACACTTCCCCTGCGTTGGCTTCGCCAACTACCCCTTTGTGGACTTGCCGCCTATGAACGATTGCAGAGCAATCATTCACAGACAGCAAGTTTTTCTTTTGTCCAATTCTCTCTATCCCGACCAAGAAAGGAGGTCACGCCTATGCCTTGTCCGCACTTTGATGTTCGCATTGTCCAACGAAGCGAGGGCGAATCGGCTG
>OFGM01000455.1_pt1 | contig 38443 bp, 39 predicted proteins | sample 1521741 | NCBI WGS metagenome assembly OFGM01 (sample SAMEA3504079, study PRJEB24116) | mouse gut metagenome | biome: mouse gut; feature: mouse-associated habitat; material: faeces | place: Denmark | collected 2011
GGGGTGGAGGCGGAGGGAAAGAGGGGCGGGCGGGGCGGGTTTCTGCCATTGCGCACAATCAGGAATTTCACTTATGAAATGGCCAAGAACCAGAGTGAGCCCGCCAAGGATGGCGGGTTCAGGAAGCATAGGCATGGATGCCGTTGCTTCCGGCTCGTCCGGTTGCATACCATATATCCATTTCATTAGTGAAATCTGATTGGAAGCTCCGGCAGAAAACCGCCCCGCCCGCCCCTCTTTCCCTCCGCCTCCACCCCGCTTGGCTTCGTCCGCCATGGCGCTTAGAAAAATTGATTTCCTTGAACCAGCCTTCATTCCCCTTGAAAAAAGGACAGGCTTGAAGTATAATAACAGGGCATTATTTCCGAAAGGATGAGAATAAATCGTATGTATAATAAAATTGATTTCAGTAAAATAGATTTAACCGCAGAGCCTCCTGCGGAGGAGCCGGCGAGACAGTATTATTATATAGCCAAATGCCGCCAATATGTAAAATCCGCAAGCGAACGACTGGGCCGTACCCTTACTTCCACAGTTGTAACCTTCGGCTGTCAGATGAACGCCAGAGACAGCGAAAAACTGGCCGGAATATTGGAGTGTGTCGGTTATCAGATGTCAGACTGTGAAGAGGCGGATCTGGTGATCTATAACACCTGTACGGTTCGGGATAACGCCAACCAGCGCGTGTATGGGAGGCTGGGAGTCCTGCATGGCTTTAAAAAGAAAAACCCCCATATGAAGATCGCATTATGCGGCTGTATGATGCAGGAAGAGAGCGTAATTGAAAAATTACGGAAAAGCTACCGCTTTATCGACCTGATATTCGGTACCCATAATATTTTCAAATTTGCAGAACTCTTATGTACTATGTTCGAATCCGGCAGAACCGTGATCGATATATGGAAAGATACCGATAAAATCGTGGAAGACTTACCTGTAGAACGAAAATATCCCTTTAAATCAGGGATCAACATTATGTTCGGCTGCAATAACTTCTGCAGTTATTGTATTGTGCCTTATGTCAGGGGAAGGGAGAGAAGCCGGAGCCCCGAAGACATCGTAAAAGAAATCAAAACGCTGGCGGCGGACGGCGTAGTGGAGATCATGCTGCTTGGACAGAATGTCAATTCCTATGGAAAAAACCTGGAAAAGCCCACGAGTTTTGCCGGTCTCTTAAAAGAAGCGGAAAAAATAGACGGCATCGAAAGAATCCGTTTCATGACTTCCCATCCAAAAGACCTCTCCGATGAACTGATAGAAGCTATGAAGCATTCGGAGAAAATATGCCGACACCTCCACCTTCCGCTCCAATCCGGTTCCACCCGTATTCTACAGGCGATGAACCGACGCTATACGAAAGAACAATATCTGTCCCTTGCCGAAAAAATAAGAAAAGAAATTCCCGATATCGCCATTACGACGGATATTATCGTCGGCTTTCCGGGAGAAACGATGGAAGATATCGAAGAAACGATCGATGTGGTAAAAAAAGTCCGGTTCGACAACGCCTTTACCTTCATTTATTCCAAACGCACGGGAACACCAGCGGCCTCCATGCCCGATCAGGTTCCCGAAGAAATCGTGAAGGAAGGCTTTGACAAACTGTTAAAAACCGTGCAGGATACTGCCAGAAACCAGGTGGCGCGTTGGCAGGGACAAACGCTCCCGGCCCTTGTGGAAGAGCAAAACGCCCAGGACAATACCTTGCTCACCGGCCGCCTTTCCAACAATACGATCGTCCATTTTCCCGGCGATGCTTCCCTGATCGGCCGGATTGTCCATGTGCGTTTAAAGGAATGCCATGGTTTTTATTATATGGGGGAAGCGGTGGAAACACCAAAATTCTAAAGAAAAGCAGAGGAAATAACAGTGGCAGAATTGACGCCTATGATGCAGCAATACATGGAAACAAAACAAGAATATAAGGACTGTATTCTCTTTTACCGTCTCGGTGATTTTTACGAAATGTTTTTTGACGATGCGCTGACCGCTTCTAAAGAACTGGAAATCACCCTGACTGGCAAAAACTGCGGCCTGGAAGAGCGTGCGCCCATGTGCGGCATCCCTTATCACGCGGTGGACGGCTATTTAACGAAATTAGTTTCCAAAGGCTATAAAGTGGCTATCTGCGAACAGGTGGAAGATCCGAAACAGGCGAAGGGGCTGGTAAAACGGGAAGTTACCCGCATCGTCACGCCGGGAACCAATCTGAATGTCCAGTCACTGGAGGAAAATCAAAACAATTTTTTGATGAGCATTGCCTATTTTCCCAATAAAACAGGAATTTCCGTAGCGGATGTCACTACCGGGGATTATTACCTGACGGAAGTGGACGATCTGCGCAAGTTACTGGATGAAATCAATAAATATATGCCTTCCGAAATCATTTGTAACGACGCCTTTATCGTAAGCGGCATGGATATCGATGACCTGCGCAGCCGGTTAAAAATTGCCGTATATCCGCTGGAAGCTCATTATTTTGACGACGATGCCTGTAAAAAATGCCTGATGCGTCATTTTCATGTGCATGTCCTAACCGGGCTGGGAATCGAGGATTTTCCCGTCGGCGTTGCGGCGGCCGGAGCATTGCTGCAATACTTATATGACACACAGAAAAATTCCCTTTCCCATTTTACCCATTTATACCCTTACCTTACCAGCAAATATATGCTTCTTGACAGTTCCACAAGAAGAAATCTGGAATTGACGGAAACACTTCGTGAAAAGCAAAAGCGAGGTTCTCTTTTATGGGTATTGGATAAAACAAAAACCGCAATGGGCGCGAGAACTCTTAGAAGTTATATCGAACAGCCTTTGATCAATCTGACGGATATCCTCATGCGACAGGACGCCGTGGAGACTTTATGCATCGATTCCGTGGCAAGGGATGAGATCAGGGAATATCTCAATCCCGTTTATGACCTGGAACGGCTCCTTGGCAAAGTCAGCTATAAAACGGCAAACCCTAGGGATCTGATCGCCTTCCGCAATTCATTGGAAATGCTGCCCCATATCAAAACAGTATTGCAAGATCTGGACTGCGGGCTTCTCCAAAAGATAGAACAGGATATCGACGGGCTATCCGATATTTTTTCCCTGATCGACAGAGCAATCATCGACGATCCGCCGATTCAGGTGCGGGAAGGCGGAATGATACGGGACGGTTTCGACCCTGATGTAGATAATCTCCGCCAGGCCAAGACCCAAGGAAAAAACTGGCTGGCGGCCCTGGAAGAAGAGGATCGGGAACGAACGGGAATTAAAAACCTGAGAATTAAGTTTAATAAAGTATTCGGCTATTATCTGGAAGTGACCAATTCTTATTTGAATATGGTCCCAGAAGACTATATCCGCAAGCAGACACTAGCCAATGCGGAACGATATACAACCCCCCGCCTCAAGGAACTGGAGGATACGATACTGAACGCCGAGGACAAGTTATATTCCCTGGAATATGACATCTTCTGCAAAATCCGGGATACCATCGCCGGCGAAATCGAGCGGATCCAACGGACGGCAAAAGCGATTGCCGCCCTGGATGTATTTGCCTCTCTTTCCGTAACGGCGGAACGAAATCAATATGTACGGCCTAAAATAAATGAAAAAGGCGTGATTCATATTAAGGACGGAAGACATCCCGTCGTAGAACAGATGATCGCAAATGAAATGTTCATTGCAAACGATACCTTCCTGGACAATAACAAAAACTGCATCGCCGTCATTACCGGGCCGAATATGGCGGGCAAATCCACCTATATGCGCCAAACCGCCCTGATCGTCCTGATGGCGCAGATAGGCAGTTTTGTTCCTGCTTCCTGCGCCGATATCGGTATTGTTGACCGGATATTTACAAGGGTGGGCGCTTCCGATGACCTGGCCAGCGGGCAGAGTACTTTTATGGTAGAAATGAATGAAGTAGCTAACATCCTCCGCAATGCCACACCCAAAAGCCTTCTCGTTCTGGATGAGATCGGCCGGGGGACATCTACGTTTGACGGCCTCAGTATCGCCTGGGCGGTGATCGAACATATCAGCAACCGCAAATATCTCGGGGCAAAAACCTTATTTGCCACCCACTACCATGAATTGACCGAGCTGGAAGGAAAAATGAGCAATGTTAATAACTATTGCATCGCGGTAAAGGAAAAAGGCGACGATATCGTTTTCCTGCGCAAGATCATCAAAGGAGGCGCGGATAAAAGTTACGGAATACAGGTAGCAAAGCTGGCCGGCGTACCGGATATGGTGATCGACCGGGCAAAGGAAATCGTAGAACAGTTGAGCGACAACGATATTACCGAAAAAGTACAAAGCATTATTGTGGAAGAGCGGACGGATAAAAAGGCTGTGCGGAAGCAATACGATGAAGTGGATCTGGCACAAATATCCCTTTTTGATACGGTCAGCGATGAGGATGTATTAAAAGAACTGAAAGAAATCGATATTACCACTCTGACGCCGCTGGATGCGCTGAACGCGCTGTACCGGCTGCAGAACAAACTGAAAAATCGCTGGCAAAGCACGGCAAAGAGCAAGGAAACGGAGTAAAATATGGCGCAGATTCGCGTACTGAGTAAAGAAACAATCGATAAAATCGCTGCCGGAGAAGTAGTGGAACGGCCTTCCAGCGTCGTAAAAGAATTGCTGGAAAATGCGGTAGATGCCAAAGCGTCCGCAGTGACAGTGGAAATCAAAGAAGGCGGCATCTCCTTTATCCGGGTAACGGACAATGGATGCGGCATCGACCGGGATCAGGTTCCCATCGCTTTTGTCCGCCACGCTACCAGCAAGATTCAAACGGCCGAAGATCTCTCGCATATCGTCAGCCTGGGATTTCGAGGGGAGGCTCTTTCCAGCATCGCCGCCGTATCCCGTATGGAGTTAATCACCAAAACGCCGGAAACGCTCACCGGAATCCGCTATCTGATCGAAGGCGGGGAAGAAGTGGAAACGGAAGAAATCGGTGCCCCGGCCGGCACGACCATTATTGTGAGAAATCTTTTTTTTAACACCCCTGTGAGAAAAAAGTTTTTAAAATCCCCCCAAACGGAAGGCGGATATATTTCCGACCTGATGGAGCATATGGCCATGGCCAATCCCCATATTTCCTTCAAGTATGTCAATAACGGACAGCTTCGTTTCCATACGGCAGGAAACGGAAATTTGCAAGAAATTATTTACCGCATATATGGAAAAGATATTTCCAAAGCCTTAGTCCCTGTGGATATTCACGAACAAGGCATTCATATGTACGGTTTTTTAGGTAAACCTGAAATTAACCGGGCCAACCGTAATTTTGAGATTTACTTTATCAACGGCCGCTTTATCAAAAGCGGCATAATCGGAAAAGCCATTGAGGAAGGCTACCGGAATTATTTAATGCAGCATAAATTTCCTTTTGCCGTGCTTCATTTTATCATACATTCTGAGGAGATTGATGTTAATGTACATCCTACTAAAATGGAAGTGCGCTTTACCAATCAGATGCAGTTGTATGATTTTATTGAAACCCATGTCCGCGAAACCCTGCATTCTATAGAACTTATACCGGAAGCAACGTTAGGCGGAAGCAGGGAAACCAAAGAAAAAAAAGAAGAACAAAAGCAAATGCGGGAACTTGCACCGGAACCTTTCGAAGCGGCCCGTTTCCGCAACGAAAATATCCCCCCCGCCCAAAGGGCGGTTGACCAAAGAGACGTCGATCAAAGGATGATCAAACCAAAAATCGTAGCCGAAGAAGATGCGTACCGGATATCCGGAGAAGAAGAGCCTTTTTTTGTGGATAACCGCCAAAAAGAAGGACCTCTTTGTGAAAAAAGCAGCGATTTATCCATTCCAACGGAAAAATACAGCCCGACGGATGCCCAGGTTCCCAATCCTGTGCAGATCAATCTTTTTGAAGAAAAAATGCTCACCAGGGAAGCGAGAAAAGAGTACCGGATTATGGGGCAGGTTTTCGATACCTACTGGCTCATCGCCTTCCATGACAAACTTTTTATCATCGACCAGCATGCCGCCCACGAAAAAGTAAAATATGAGAAGTTGATGGAACGGCTGAAAAATGCCCAGGCGTATCCGCAAGCCTTAAATCCGCCGATCATCGTTACTCTCTCGGGAAAAGAAGAAAATATATACCGGGAATACGAAAATTATTTTATGGAAATGGGATTTGAAACGGAAACTTTCGGAGGCAACGAATATGCCATTCGAAGCGTACCTTCCGATTTATACGGCCGCAGCGGGGGAGAGTTGTTTACGGAACTTCTGGATGAATTGGCGGAAGGCCCTGTCAACGGCGCACCGGATGTGATCCGGCAGAAAATAGCATCCATGGCATGCAAGGCTGCGGTAAAGGGCAATATGGCCTTCGATACCGCCGGAATCGAAGAGTTGATCGACGAATTGCTCGCTCTGGAAGATCCCTATCACTGCCCCCATGGACGGCCGACGATCATCTCCATGAGCAAATATGAACTGGAAAAGAAGTTTAAAAGGATCGTATAGGAAAGAGCTTATGATAGAAAAAAAACAACCGCTGGTCATCCTGACAGGACCTACTGCGGCGGGGAAAACCGCATTATCTTTGCAATTAGCCGAAGCCATCGGCGGAGAAATTATCTCCGCCGATTCCATGCAGGTATACCGGCATATGGATATTGGTTCCGCCAAGATACGGCAGGAAGAGATGAAAGGCATCCCGCACCACCTGATCGATATTCTGGAACCTACGGAGGATTTTAACGTAGTCATTTTCCAAAAAGAGGCGGGAAGATGCATTCAGGAAATTTATGAAAGAGGACATATCCCCATTCTGACCGGAGGAACTGGTTTTTATATTCAGGCCATTTTATATAATATCGATTTTACGGAAAATGAAGAAGATACGGCCTGCCGGAAAGAATTGGAAAAACTGGCGGAAGAAAAGGGTAATGTTTTTCTCCATAAAATGTTGGCCGAAGTGGATGAAAAATCGGCATTGGCCATTCATGAAAATAATAGAAAACGGGTGATCCGCGCTCTGGAATTTTACCGGATGACCGGAAAGAAAATATCGGAACACAATGAGGCCGAACGCGAAAAAGAGGCGGCGTACAACGCCTGTTATTTTGTTCTGACCGATGACCGGAGTCTACTGTACGACCGGATCGACCGGCGGGTGGATCATATGATAAGAGAAGGACTGGTCGAAGAAGTGACCGCTTTAAAAAAAATGGGCTGTACAAAAGAAATGGTATCCATGCAGGGGCTTGGCTATAAGGAAATTCTCAGCTGTCTGGAAGGGGATATTACTTTGGATCGCGCTATCTATCTGATCAAAAGAGATACCCGCCATTTTGCCAAGAGACAGCTTACCTGGTTCCGCCGGGAAAAAGATGTGATATGGGTTCCTCAAAATGAATTCCGTTACGAAGAGCCAAAAATACTCGCATTTCTTTTAGACAATCTGAAGCAGAGGAAAATCTATCCAGGCGGAGAAAAACATATGGAGGAATAAAAAAAGACATGTCAAATCATCATGCAATTTACCAGTCGCTCGGTATATCAGAAGCGGTATTATCTTATGGAGAAAGCATACTGAACGAACTCAGGGAACGATTTATACAAATCGACAATATTGCCGAATATAATCAGCTAAAGGTCATCAAAGCCATGCAGGATGCAAAGGTAAGCGAAGCCTGTCTGCTGGGTACGACCGGTTACGGCTATAATGACTTGGGAAGGGATACCCTTGAAACGGTATACGCCAATATTTTCCATACGGAAGACGCTCTCGTCCGCCCTCAAATCACCTGCGGAACCCATGCCCTGGCACTGGCTCTTTCCAGTTGCCTGCGCCCGGGAGACGAACTTCTTTCCCCCGTAGGAAAACCTTATGATACTTTGGAAGAGGTCATCGGCATCCGTCCGTCCAAAGGCTCCCTGGCCGAATACGGCATCGCTTACCGGCAGGTGGATCTGCTGGAAGATGGCAGTTTTGATTACGAAAATATAAAAAAAGCAATCAACAGCAGAACGAAGCTTGTTACCATACAGCGTTCCAAAGGTTATCAGACAAGGCCGACCCTTTCCGTCGATAAAATTGGCGAACTGATTGCTTTTATCAAACAGATCAAGCAGGATGTGATCTGCATGGTAGACAACTGCTATGGGGAATTCGTAGAGCGGACAGAGCCTACGGATGCAGGAGCCGATATGGTCGTTGGCTCCCTGATCAAAAATCCGGGAGGAGGTCTGGCACCTACCGGAGGATATATTGCCGGCAAAAAGGAATATGTGGAAAACGCAGCCTGCCGCCTGACATCGCCCGGACTCGCCAAAGAAGTCGGCGCTTCTCTCGGTATACTGAATTCTTTTTACCAGGGCTTATTTTTAGCGCCCACGGTAACCGCAAGCGCGCTAAAAGGAGCTATTTTTGCCGCCAATCTTTATGAAAGGCTGGGATTCCCAGTGATTCCAAACGGCAAGGAAGAGCGGCACGACATTATCCAGGCCGTTACCTTCGGTTCGCCGGAAGGAGTTATCGCTTTTTGTAAAGGTATTCAGGCCGCAGCGCCCGTAGACAGCTTTGTTACGCCGGAACCTTGGGACATGCCCGGATATGACAGCAAAGTCATCATGGCTGCCGGCGCTTTTGTATCCGGTTCTTCCATCGAATTATCCGCAGACGGCCCTATAATGCCTCCTTACGCCGTATATTTCCAAGGCGGCCTCACCTGGCCCCATGCCAAATTCGGCATTATGAGATCGCTGCAGCAGCTTTTGGATGATGGTGTGGTCACTTATCAAAAGGACGGTTTTTGTCTGAATATTGGTAAATAGATCCTTTTTGCAAGAAAAGTTTGGAAAAAATTAATGAATTTTTATGTACATAAAATGCAATATGTGATAATATGTATATTAGTTATGCACTTCATTATATCTGATAGAATCCTTTCCCATGCCCGGAGAAGCAAGCGGGAAAGAGTGGAATATGAAGAAAGAGGTTTATAAGGCAAAAAATGATCTGCCTTATGAAAAATTTATGCGCCTGGGTTCCAACATGCTGACAGAAGCGGAACTCCTTGCCATTATTATACGGACAGGCACAAAAGAACGTAAGCCGGTGGAAATAGGCCAGGAAATCTTATCCCTGACTTCCGTAAAGGAATATGGGCTGGGCGGCCTGTATTATGTAACCATACAGGAACTGATGGAAATCAAAGGGATCGGAGAGGTAAAAGCGGTAAAGCTAAAATGCCTTGCCGAATTATCCATGCGAATGACGATGGCTGCCGCCAAAGAGGGATTACAGTTTTTAGACCCTGCTTCGGTAGCAAAATATTATATGGAAAGTATGCGCTATGAAAGAAAGGAAAAAGTTCTTCTTCTTTTGCTTGATCAAAAAGAACGGCTGATCGATGAAGAAGTGCTTTCTATCGGCACAATCAATGCGTCTCTTCTTTCTCCAAGAGAGGTATTCGTTACGGCACTGAAAAAAGCAGCGGTACACATTATGCTCCTGCATAACCATCCGAGCGGCGATCCAGCTCCCAGCAAACAAGATTTGCAGGTAACGGAAGATATACAGGAAATCGGCAAAATGGTGGATATTCCGCTTATAGATCATATCATTATTGGGGATAACAAATATATGAGCTTCAAAGAAGCCGGGTTACTATAGAAAGGGGTTTATCGATTTGGGAAACAATTCATTCGGTATTGATTTGGGAACAAGCAATATCAAAATTTACAGCAGGAACGAAGATTCCGTAATGATCGAAAAAAATATGATTGCCATTGAAAACAAAGATACATTGTTCGCTTATGGCAATTCCGCCTTTGAAATGTATGAAAAAGCGCCGGGATATATCCATATTTCTTATCCGCTCAGCAATGGAGTAATCGCGGATATCAAGCATATGGAAACGCTGATCCGGTATTTTATCGGCAATATATGCAAAAATAATATAAAACCTGCCGATTATTATATCGCGGTTCCTACGGACGTCACGGATGTGGAAAGAAGGGCTTTCTATGATCTGGTAAGCGACGCCAATATTAAAGCCAAAAAGGTGATGATTGTAGAAAAAGCGGTTGCAGACGGCCTTGGTATGGACATTGATGTGAAAAATTCCCAGGGTGTACTTGTCGTTAATGTCGGATACGATACGACGGAAATATCTATCCTGTCTCTGGGAGGCATCGTTCTAAGCCGTCTGATCAAAGTAGGCGGCCAGAAATTCGACGATGCCATCCGGGCGGCGGTCCGCCGTGAATTCAGCCTTATTATCGGTGGAAAGACAGCGGAAAATGTGAAGATATCCCTGAAAGACCTGGAAAAGGCAGGAAAATCCGCAGTCGTATACGGAAGGGATATCGTTACCGGCCTTCCGGTGGAAAGAGAGATTCCGACTCCCCTTGTGGATGAATCGCTGACCGAACATTTCAATACGATCATAGATAATGTAAAAGTGATCCTGGAGAGAACTCCGCCCGAACTGGCTGCGGATATCTACCGGCATGGCCTTTATCTTACAGGAGGAGCGGCCCAGGTAAATCACCTTGCAGAACTTTTAAGCAGCGGAACTGGACTGAAAGTCCAGCTTTCGGACAACCCGATGAGCAGCGTGGCGTTAGGACTTGCCAAAGTGATCCGGGAAGAAAACTATAAATCGGTAGCATATGCGGTTGAAGGAATGGGTAAATGAGTCCAATAGTAAAAAGAAAAGGAGAGAAGTTTACATTACCAGGTAAATATCTCCTTTTTATTTTAACGATTATTTGTGCAGGTGCGATCATCCTCACATTCAATACAAATATATTCGGCGGTGTTCTCAATACTGCGGTCGGGTACGTTATCATTCCCTTTGAAAAGGGAATCAGTTCCGTTGGAGGATGGCTTTCCCGCCGTTCGGAGGAACTGGTTCAGATACGTTCCCTGCTTTCGGAAAATGAATCACTGAAAGCGCAGATCGATGAACTCACCATCGACAACACCATTTTACAGCAGGAACGTTATGAACTGACCACTTTGAGGGATCTGTACCAGTTGGATTCCCAATACGAAGGATATGAAAAAGTGGGAGCCCGGATTATTGCAAAAGATGCGGGGAACTGGTTTCATTCCTTTGTCATAGACAAAGGTGAAGAGGACGGTATTTCCATCGATATGAATGTGATCGCCGGAAGCGGCCTTGTCGGCCGCGTTGTGGACGTTGGCCCCAACTGGGCTAAGGTTACATCCATTATCGCCGACAATTCCAATGTCAGCGGCAAAGTCCTTGCAACTTCCGACCATCTGGTTGTTTCCGGGGATTTGGAACTTTATGGAAGCGGCGTTATCAAATTTGAAAAACTGGTGGACAGCGCGGATAAGGTGGTAGAGGGAGATAAAATCGTCACTTCCAATATCAGCGATAAATATCTGCCCAATATACTGATCGGTTATATCAATGTATTAAATGTGGATGCCAACAATATTACCAAGTCGGGCCAGCTTACACCAGCCGTAGACTTTGAACATCTGGAAGAAGTGCTTGTCATTACCCAGCTGAAACAGTCGATCAAAGAATAAAACGAAGCAGGAAAGGTGAGGTCAATATTGAAAAGAAAGCTTGTTGTAGGGCTATTGATTTTTATTTGCTTTTTATTGCAATGTACTGTTTTTCATGCATTCGCGTTTGGGAGTATCGTCCCGAACCTGATGCTGATTCTGACGGCGTCCTTTGGTTTTATGAGAGGAGAAAAAAGCGGCTTGCTGATTGGCTTTTTCAGCGGCCTTTTCATTGATATCTTTTTTGGCGAAGTACTCGGTTTTTATGCGCTGCTCTATATGTATATAGGGTATACCAATGGCAAATTCAACCGTATTTTTTACCCTGAAGATATCAAACTGCCTATGGCACTCATTATTGTCAGCGACCTGTTTTATGGCGTGACCTGTTATATTTTATTGTTTTTGATGCGGACAAAATTTCATTTCAGTTATTATTTTATCCACATTATTCTGCCGGAAATCGTTTATACCACGTTTATTACTATTTTCCTTTACCCGATTATATTATGGATAAACCAAAGGCTGGAAGACAGTGAACAAAGGAGTGCAAAAAAATTTGTTTAAACATTTAAAAGAAAATTTTCTGAATATGGTAAATATACGTCTGATCATTCTTACCGTCTTTTTTGTCGCCCTTGGAGCGCTTATGATCTACAGGGTTTTTGACCTGCAGATTATACGTGGCGAAGACTATCTGAACGATTTCCAGTTAAAAACAACGAAAGTCCGTTCCCTGGCAAGCACCAGGGGAAATATTTATGACCGTAATGGTAATCTGCTCGCCTATAATGAACTGGCTTACAACGTAACGATTGAAGATGTTTACGAATCCGGAAGAAACAAAAATGCAAATCTCAATGATACTATCTACCGTTTGATTCAAATGATTGAGAAAAACGGCGACAGCAGCGTAAATGATTTTAATATTATTCTTGACAGCGACGGGCATTATGCATTCGCTGTGGAAGACAGGCAGCTCTACCGCTTTCTGGCAGATGTTTACGGCTTTGCCACCATTGATGAAATGATGGAAAAGGGCTATAAATACGCTACAAAAACAGCGGAGGAAGTCGTTTACGATTTATGTGCCAGCGAACGTTTCGGCATCGGGGACTATGAGGATCCGGAAGACAGGAAATCCTTTGTCCCCTGCACGGGTTATACAAAAGAAGAAGTGCTACAGATCCTGGCGGTTCGTTACGCCATGAACGCCAACAGCTTTCAGAAGTATATCGCAACAACAGTTGCTTATAACGTAAGCGAAGAAACGGTAGCCGTAGTCATGGAAAACAGCGATAATCTGGAAGGCGTCGCCGTGGCGGAAGACACGGTACGCCGTTATGTTGACAGCGTTTATTTTTCCCAGATCATCGGATATACCGGAAAAATATCACAGGACGAACTTGCGGTTTTAAAAGAACAGGATCCCAAATATGATTTAAACGATACCGTCGGCAAATCGGGAATCGAATATTCCATGGAGTCGGAACTACAGGGAACAAAGGGTTCGGAAGATGTGGTCGTGGATAATGTCGGAAAGGTGATTGAAACCAGCAACCGGATAGAACCGATTGCCGGTAACCACGTATATCTCACGATAGACAAAAATCTCCAGGAAGCGGTATACAACATATTAGAAGCGAAAGTAGCCAGTATACTGCTTACTAAGATCCGCAATATTAAAGAATTTACTCCGGGAGAAGGTTCAGGGGATATTCTTATCCCTATTGACGATGTTTATTTCGCCCTGTTTGATAATAATGTAATAAACACCGCCCACTTTACGGAACCAAACGCCGGAGAAAACGAACAGGCCGTATATGCCGGATTTCTGGAAAGAAAACAGGAAGTGCTGGCCGGTTTGAGGGAAGAACTGACCACGAAAAAAACTCCTTATAATGAGCTTCCTGTAGATTATCAAGTATATGAAAGTTTTATTACGTCCATGCTGTACAGCAATGCAGTCATTATGGAAGACGATGTGGATACCTCGGATGCCACTTATATTGCGTGGACCAACGACGAAGTAATCAGCCTGAACGAATATTTGAATTATGTTATCTCCAAAAACTGGATTGACGTTACCAAGCTGGAACTGAACAGCCAATATTCCGATTCGGAAGAAATTTACAACCATCTTCTGGAATATATTTTTGAAAATATTGATAATAATACCGGATTTAATAAAAAAATATATAAATATATGATCAGGGACAATGCAATATCGGGAAGGCAGGTCTGCCTGATCCTGCTGGAACAATCCATCATAAATATTGAAGAGGAAGAAGCGGCGCGTTTTACCAGCGGCCTTGTTTCCCCCTATGAATTTATGCTGGACAGAATCCGTAATCTGGATATTACGCCGGCGCAGCTTGCGCTGGATCCCCATTCCGCTTCCCTTGTATTAACGGATGTCAACACGGGAGAGGTTCTTGCCCTCGTTTCTTATCCCAGTTACGACAACAACCGTATGGCAAACGGAGTGGATGCGGAATATTTTGCCGCTCTTCGGAACGATTTATCCACGCCGATGATCAATTATGCTACTTATCAGAAAACGGCACCCGGTTCCACTTTCAAAATGGTATCGGCTACGGCAGCGCTGATGGAAGGCGTCATAGATATTCCCACTCCCGTGAACTGTACGGGAACGTTTGATAAAATCGAACAACAGCCGCCTCATTGCTGGAATCGTTCCGGGCATGGCTCCCTTAGCATTACAGGAGCTATCCAACACTCCTGCAATATCCTTTTTTATGAAGTCGGTTACAGGCTGGGAACCGTAGGAGAAAGGTATATGACGGATGTCGGCCTGCAAAAGCTGGAAAAATATGCCGATATGTACGGACTTACCGAACCGTCCGGCGTAGAGATTGAAGAATCCGCCCCCCAGATATCGGATATTGACCCCGTTCGTTCCGCTATCGGGCAGGGTACCAACAACTTTACGACTGCAGGACTTGCGCGATACATTACAACAGTCGCCAACAGCGGAACATGTTATAATTTAACATTATTGGACAAGCTGACAGACCATAACAATGATCTGATTGAGGACTACGGCGCGGAAATCCGCAATATCATCAATATGGACAGCGCTTATTGGGACGCGATCCATACAGGCATGAGGAGAGTGATCGAAGGGAAAGCCTATTATAGCGACCTGAGCGTACATGTGGCCGGAAAAACGGGTACTGCGCAGGAGAGCAGAAGCAGACCCAACCACGCTGTTTTTGTCTGCTATGCGCCATATGAAGCTCCTGAAATAGCTATGGCGGTGAGGGTAGCCAACGGCTATACTTCCGATTATGCGGCCCAGATAGCCAAAGACGTGATAAAATATTATTATGATCTGGCCGATGAAGATGAAATTGCAGGAAAAGCGGAGGCGCTTACCGGCGGCAGCCTTAATGCGGATTAACCGCCCGGATGCCAACAGGGAAGGAGTATGATTCTGATATGAAGAATACAGTTATCATTAAAAGTTTTCAAAACGGAATTTCCGTATATTTAAATGAAGATATACCGTTCCCTGAACTTTTGGAAGAGGTCATTTTCAAGTTCAGGGAATCGCGCAATTTTTTTAAAAATGCCAAAATGGCAATTTCTTTGGAGGGGCGAAGCCTCTCCGATGAAGAGGAAAGAATTATTTTAAATGCCATCTGCGACAATTCGGATCTGCATATCGTATGCCTGGTAGGCAAGGATGAAGAAAAGAACCAGAATTATTTAAAAGCCATACAACAGTTGGAATACAGAAACAGCCAGGAAGATAACGACGGCCATTTTTACAGAGGCACGTTGAAAAACGGGCAAATACTGGAAACCGAGTCCAGCATTGTTATTTTGGGGGATGTCTATCCCGGCAGCGCGATCGTATCCACAAAAGATATCGTTGTACTTGGCGGGCTTTTTGGAAAAGCATATGCCGGAGGGAACGGCAGCGAAGGGCATTTTATAGCAGCGCTTGAAATGGCACCGGAAAGACTACAAATCGGTGATTTCAAATATAAAACAGGAAAACAGATGAAATGGTCGATCAAACCAAAAGTACAACCGAAAATTGCATACATAAAAGATAATAAAGTTGTAATGGAGCCTATTACCAAAGAATTACTAAGCGACTTGCCTTTATAAACTTTACCATTATAAAATTATAAAGCCATAAAGCGTTTAGGGGACGAAGAGCAAAACGCCATCCAAAATACTGGATGGCGCAACTGAATTCATATGGAGGAGCAGGATTATGAGTGAAGTAATCGTCGTCACATCAGGAAAAGGCGGGGTAGGAAAGACCACTACCTCCGCAAACGTAGGTACAGGACTGGCAGCAATGGGAAGGAAAGTCATTCTGATAGATACCGATATCGGTCTTAGAAACCTGGATGTCGTTATGGGGCTGGAAAACCGCATCGTCTATAATCTGGTCGATGTGATCGAAGGCAAATGCCGGGTAAAACAGGCGCTGATCAAAGATAAGTGCCATCCGAGCCTTTATCTGATGCCTTCGGCCCAGACAAAAGATAAATCGTCGGTCACTCCCCAGCAAATGGTAAAAATGATCCAGCAGTTAAAAGAGCAATTCGATTACATTATTCTGGACTGCCCGGCAGGTATAGAACAGGGGTTTCAAAACGCCATCGCCGGAGCGGACCGGGCATTGGTAGTAACGACGCCTGAAGTATCCGCGATCCGCGATGCGGACAGGATCATCGGACTTTTGGAGGCAAAGGACTTTAAAAAGATCGATCTTATCATCAACAGGCTTCGTTATGACATGGTAAAACGGGGAGAGATGATGACGGCGGCCGATGTGGTGGACATATTGTCCATTCCTTTGATCGGTATCGTACCGGATGATGAAAACGTGGTTATTGCAACGAACCAGGGGGAACCTCTTGTTGGAAACGGCACTATGGCGGGACGGGCTTATCAGAACATCTGTGAGCGCATACTTGGAAGGGAAATCCCTTTTATCGATTTTGAAAAAACGATATCCTTTTGGACAAGAGTAACCGGCATATTCCATAAAAATTAAGGAGGTCTGGCCATGGAATTCGCAAGAATATTTAGAAAAAAAAGCTCCAGGGAAATCGCAAAAGACAGGCTGAAGATCCTGCTCATATCCGACAGGGTAAACTGTTCCCCGGAAATGATGGAAATGATAAAAACGGACATTGCGAAAGTAATCTCCAAATATATGAAAATCGATGCCCAGAGCATGGAGATACAAATTACAAAAACAGGAGTGAAAGGCAGGGGGAAAACGCCGTCCCTTTATGCGAGCATTCCCATTCTTGACTTAAATAAATAAGAGGTTGCGGTTATGATAAAACAGTACAGAATACGGGATTTTGATTTCAAATTGGTCATATTGGTAATAGCCCTTACCCTTATCGGCATCTTTGCGGTTGGAAGCGCCGATGAGTCCCTGCAGAAGACACAGATTGCAGGATTTATTTTCGGGCTTTTCCTTATGGTCGTCATTTCTTTTTTCGATTATTCTGTACTGATTAAACTGAATTGGCTGTTTTATATTGCCAATATTGTTCTTTTGCTTTTGGTACGGACTTCTCTCGGAGTCAAGGTGAACGGTGCCCAGCGGTGGATCGTCTTGTTTGGAATCCAGTTCCAGCCGTCGGAAACTGCTAAAATTTTATTGATTCTCTTTTATGCACAGTTTATAATGAAACATAAGGAGAAATTGAACTCCTTTATCATCATTACCTTATGCTGTTTATTTATGCTGCCGTCCCTTATTCTTGTTTACAAGCAGCCAAACCTTTCCACAACGATCGTTATGGCGGTTATGTTCTGTGTCATCATGTTTGTGGGCGGTATCAGCTGGAAATTGGTAACGGGTATATTGGCAGTGATTATTCCGGCGGCAGTCATTATATTCAGCATCGTTATCCAGCCGGATCAGACACTGATCGAACCTTATCAGCAAACGAGAATTTATGCATGGCTGTATCCAGAAAAATATTCAACGGCAGAAGCATACCAACAGCTGAACTCCATGATGGCTATCGGTTCCGGGCAGCTCCATGGAAAGGGATACGATACGAATGTCATCAGTTCCGTCAAGAATGGTAATTTTATTTCAGAGCCTCAGACAGACTTTATTTTTGCGGTGATTGGTGAAGAATTTGGCTTTATCGGTACTTGTACGGTCATTGTGCTGATCATTCTGATCACGCTGGAATGCCTGTGGGTCGCAAGAAGGGCAAAGGATCTGGCAGGAAGTATTATTGCGGCGGGAATGGCAGGCCTGATCGGCTTTCAGGGCTTTTTAAATATTGGGGTAAATACAGGCCTTTTGCCGAATACAGGAGTGACTCTTCCGTTCGTCAGCTATGGACTGACATCTTTGGTCAGTTTATATATCGGAATTGGTTTTGTTTTAAATGTGGGATTACAATACAAAAAAAATTAACAGATGAGAGAGGGTATGAGAATTATGAATATTGCACTGATTGCACATGATGCAAAAAAGCAGCTTATGCAAAATTTTTGTATTGCATATAAGGGTATCTTAAGCAAAAATGATTTATACGCGACAGGAACGACTGGACGTCTGATAGAGGAAGTGACCAATTTAAGCGTACACAAATATTTAGCCGGTCATTTGGGCGGGGAACAACAGATCGGAGCCCAGATTGAACATAATGATATCGATCTTGTTATTTTCCTCAGGGATCCGCTGGCGCCTAAATCCCACGAACCCGATGTAAATAACGTCATGCGCCTGTGTGACGTACACAACATTCCTTTGGCAACCAATCTTGCTTCCGCGGAACTATTAATCAAATCATTGGACAGAGGAGACTTAGAGTGGCGTGAAATGTACAAATAGAAAAAATCTGCTCTTCGGCACAGGCATGCTTTTGATCATGGTATCCCTTACCGGGTGCGGAAAGAAAACATATGATATGGCGTACTCGCCGAATTATCCAGTCAGCAGCTACCGCATGGATATGGTAGAAGAAAGCGGCGATACTGCCACGCCCTTTGCAAAAGAACTGTGCGTGGCAGACGGCGATGTAACGGAAAACACGGAAGTGGATATGTCCCAGGCAGGGGCAGCCGCCTTGTTTTCCATGGATGATAATAACACGATATATGCGAAAAATATCTACGAGCAAATGGCTCCGGCCAGCCTTACAAAAGTCATGACGGCGTTGGTCGCTTTGAAACACAGCTCGCCGGACGATATGCTGACTGCGTCTGCTAATGTAAAAATCACGGAATCCGGAGCGACAAAATGCGGGTTAAAAGAAGGAGATCAGATGACCATGAACCAGGCGCTGCACGCTTTGCTGATCCATTCCGCCAACGATGCGGCAATCCTCATTGCGGAAGGTGTTGCCGGCTCCGTAGAGGCTTTCTGTGAAATGATGAACGAAGAGGCGAAAGCGCTTGGCGCTACTAACTGTCACTTTGTGAATCCCCATGGACTTACGGCGGAGGATCATTACGTTACCGCCTATGATATGTACCTGATCTTCAACGAGGCTTTGAATTATCAGCTGATCGGCGAAATCATCAGCCAGCCTTCCTACACTACGGTTTATAAAGACAAGGACGGCAAGGACAAGGAACTCAGCATCAGTTCTTCCAATCTCTACCTCAGGGGAGAGAAAGACATGCCGGGATCCATTACGGTAATCGGAGGCAAAACAGGTACTACCAATGCCGCCAAAAACTGCCTGATCCTTTTATCCCGCAGTTCTTCGGGTAAATCCTATATTTCGGTCATATTGCGTTCCGAATCAAGAGAAACCCTTTATGATGAAATGACGGATTTATTAAATGAAATAAAGAATTAACAGTTGTTTTTTAAGATAATATAAACTATAATAAAGATAAGTCTACCAATTAAATCGATTTGTTCAGACTGAATTTACTTTAGGAGGGTTCACCGATGGTTCAATTAATCGCAGGCAATAAGGGAAAAGGAAAGACAAAATATTTACTGGACAAAGTAAACGCTGAAGTAAAAACTGCGTCAGGAAATATTACATATTTGGACAAAAGCACAAAACATATGTTTGAGTTGAATAATAAAGTACGTTTAATCAACGTTTCCGATTATTTTATTACAAGCAGTGATGAATTTCTCGGATTCATCTGTGGTATCATTTCACAGGATCATGATCTGCAGCAAATGTATTTTGACAGTTTCCTGAAAATTGCCTGTCTGGAGGGAAAAGACATTAGCCAGACAGTAACAAAATTAGAAAAAATCGGAGAGGCATTTGGTGTGGATTTCATTGTAAGTATCTCTCTGGATGAGGATGAGCTTCCGGCAGATATGAAATCAAAAGTCACGATATCTCTTTAATCATAGACGGATAGCTGTTTTCCGGTATGTTTTCGTATAGTCATAAGCCTCGGATTCTGGCCGGGGCTTTTTTGCAGGTTTGCAGGAGGTTTTTCATTGGCTGACCAAAATCCCAATAAAATAACTAAATACAGAAGACCATTGAACATAAATATAGGAATGGTTATTTTCGCCGTTATTTTTATTTATATTGTAATCTGCGTATTTATGTATTTTACCTCCAAGCACATTGTTTGGTATGAAGTTCAGGCAGGTTCCCTTTCTACAAATAATACTTATGAGGCCATTGCTATCAGGGATGAAACAATTGTAAACGCTACGGACAACGGATATGTCAATTATTTTGCAAGAGAAGGGGCAAGAGTTGCCGTAGGCGACCTTGTTTATACGGTAGACGAATCTGGCAAACTAAACGATTATATAGGGATCAGTTCTACAGGCGAAAATTCCTTATCCCAAACGGATCTTGCCGAATTAAAGTCGGATATTGTAGGATTTGCCAACAGTTTTGACCGTCGCCGCAATTTTAATTCCGTATATGATTTTAAGTATGAAATGGAAGGCAATGTTCTGAAACTTTCCAATTACAATATATTGGAAAGCATTGAATCCATACAGGCATCCGAACTGACCGGACTCATTAAACAGTGTACGGCCGTCTTGCCCGGAATTATCATTTATTCGACGGACGGCTACGAAGACCTCACATTGGAAATGATGACGGCTGAAATGTTTGACAAAAAGAATTACGAAAAAACCCAGCTTCTCAGCAACGACCTTGTAGCGGCAGGAGACCCCGTATACAAAATATCCTCTAATGAAGACTGGTCTTTAGTCATCCAGGTAGATAAAGCACGCGAAGAAGAACTCTTGAAAGCGGAATATGTCAGGGTTCGTTTCCTGAAAAACCAGGAAGTATCCTGGGGAAAAGTAGAATCCTTTACCAACGAAAAAGGGGACATTTTTGTCAAATTGACTTTTACAAATTCCATGATCACTTTCTGCAACGAACGCTTTGTAGATATCGAGCTGATCCTGGAAGACGAAACGGGGCTGAAAATTCCTAACTCATCTATTGTGGAAAAAGAATTTTTTATCGTTCCCAAGGGTTACGTCACAAAAGGAGGAAACAGCAATGCATCCGGTGTCCTTCGGGAAGCATATACGGAAGAAGGCGAGGCCACGACAGAATTTGTAGAAGCCTCTATTTATAATGAAACAGAAGAAGAATATTATCTTGACGGCGCATCTCTCCGGATCGGTGAATATATCGTTATGCCGGAAACTTCCGAAAAGTATGCATTGAGCAAGCGTGGAAGCTTAATCGGCGTATATAATATTAATAAAGGATATGCTGATTTTAAACAGATCAATATCTTATATAACAATGACGAATATTCCATCGTCCAGTCCAATACTTCTTACGGATTAAACGTGTATGATTATATTGTACTAGATGCAACAACCGTCAGCGAAGATGAACTGATTCATTAAAAGGAGGGGAACCATGAATACGGTCGCAGAAAACATATGCCATGTGGAAAACAATATCAGCTCTTCCTGCCAGAAAGCAGGACGCGATCCAAAGGAAGTCACTCTGATCGCAGTCAGCAAAACCAAACCGGTTTCTGCTCTGATGGAAGCGTACCAATGCGGATGCCGGCATTTTGGAGAAAATAAAGTTCAAGAGCTGGTGGATAAATATGAACAGCTGCCCAAAGATATTAAATGGCATATGATAGGGCATTTGCAAAGAAACAAAGTAAAGTATATCGTAGATAAAGCATATTTGATCCACGGGGTAGATTCTCTGAGGCTGGCGGAAGAAATCAGCAAAGAAGCGTTGAGAAAGGGCGTTACCGCCCATATTCTCATAGAGGTGAATCTTGCCGGGGAAGAAACCAAGTTCGGAGTGTCGGCGGCAGAAGCCGAAGACCTGGTGAGAAAAATTTCTTTATTGCCGTCGATTCAGACAGAAGGCTTGATGATCATAGCACCATATGTAGAAAATCCTGAAAAAAACAGGCAATATTTTGTAGGGCTTCATCAATTATCTGTTGACATAAGTGAGAAAAACATTGATAATGTTAATATGAATGTTTTGTCAATGGGAATGACTGGAGATTATATGGTAGCGGTAGAAGAAGGGGCTACTTATGTCCGGGTAGGGACAGGCATATTTGGAGAACGGCATTATGAAACAGTCTGAATGCCGATATAAGGAGATTTATTAAGCATGGGAGTAATGGACAAGTTTTTAAATTATATGAAACTAAACCCGGAAGAAGACGATTATTATGACGATGACTACGATGAACCGGATTATGAAGTAAAAGCACCGAAAAAGAACACTGTGATGAAAGAGGAACTGGTAGCAGCAGAAGAACCTGTAAAGAAGACCACCCCTAAAATTACTCCTCTGAACAGACAGCCCCGGAAAATGATTGGTGCCGGAATGGAGGTATGTGTCATCAAACCGACATCGGTAGAAGATGCCAGGGAAATTACCGAAACCCTTCTGGCAAACAGAACGGTAGTACTTAATTTGGAAGGACTTGATGTAGATATTGCACAGCGGATCATTGATTTTACTTCTGGTTCCTGCTTCGCTATCAGCGGCAATCTTCAAAAAATATCCCATTACATATTCATTATTACCCCGGCCAGCGTAGATATTTCCGGTGATTTCCAGGAACTGTTGTCGGGTGCTTTTGATGTACCGATTAATAAATAAAAAATATTGATATACGAGGATCTTATGGCACAGAGACTAACGATTAATTATTCAAAAAAACCTTGTTACGATATTATATTCTCTCAAAATTTTCAGGATCTTGCTTTGGAGCTGGAAGCATTGGAAGTCGAGAAACGCCGTGTCTGTATTATAACCGATTCCACGGTAGAAAAATTATATGCCGAAGAAATCGTGCATCTGATAAAAAATAAATGCAGAAAAATATCTGTTTTTTCTTTTCCTTCCGGCGAAGCAAGCAAAACTTTGGATACCGTCCAAAAAGCATATACATTTCTTATTGAAGAAGGTTTTGACCGGAAAGATATCCTGATCGCGTTAGGGGGAGGAGTAGTCGGCGATCTGACTGGTTTTACTGCTGCCACTTATTTGCGCGGAATTGATTTTATTCAAATCCCCACAACTCTTTTAGCCCAGGCTGATAGCAGCATCGGCGGCAAAACAGGTGTGGATCTGGATGGTTATAAGAATATGGTAGGCGCTTTTTATATGCCTAAGTTAGTATATATGAACGTTTCCGTTCTAAAAACGCTGGAAGAAAGACAATATTTTTCGGGATTCGCGGAAATCATGAAGCATGGGTTGATTCGTGATTCTGTTTTTTATGTCTGGCTTTTGGAAAATATGTATGAAATATGCGACAGAGATCCCGATACTTTGGAAGAAATGGTAATCAGAAGCAGCAATATCAAAAAAACGGTCGTAGAGAAAGACCCTATGGAACAAGGCGAACGAGCGCTTCTTAATTTTGGGCACACGATTGGACATGCCCTGGAAAAAGCTAAAAATTTTGCATTGTACCATGGAGAATGTGTTGCTTTAGGCTGTGTTGCCGCCGCCTATATTTCCTGGAAGCATGAACTGCTTACGATGGATGAATATTATGAAATCCGTGACATGTTCGTTCCTTTTCAGCTGCCAATTTCTATAGACCATATCGATCCGGAAGAAATTCTGCGATTGACTAAGTCAGACAAGAAAATGGATGCCGGAAAAATAAAATTTATCCTCTTAAAAAAAGTAGGCAAAGCGGTAATTGATACCTCTGTAACGGATGACGATATACGAAATGCTATCAAAGAAATTTATTTCAGCGATGAAGATATGACAGAATAAAAAATATGAACGACAACTGTGACCAAAATAACAGGGAATTTTGCTTCTTTATAACGGAAGAATGGGAAGATGAAAGAATTGATAAGGCTTTGAGCGGACTTATCGATTTTTTGTCGCGTTCCTATATACAAAAGCTTTTAAAAGATGGACAAGTCAAAGTCAACCACTTGCCGGTAAAAGCAAATTACCGTTTAAAATGTGAGGATGAAATAAGATTCCAAATTCCCTTAGCCATAGAACCAGATATTGTTCCTGAAAAAATACCTTTGGATATTCTTTATGAAGATGAAGACGTACTCGTAGTCAATAAGCCAAAGGGAATGGTTGTTCATCCGGCAGCCGGGCATTGCAGCGGAACACTGGTAAATGCTGTTATGTTTCATTGCCAGGAAAATCTGTCAGGCATCAACGGCATTATGCGTCCCGGAATCGTACATCGCATCGACAAAGATACAACGGGTTCCATCATTATTTGCAAAAATGATTTTTCCCATAATCATATTGCCGAACAGCTAAAAAAACACTCCATAACACGCCGGTATCATGCTATTTGCTACGGAACATTTCTTTCCCAGGAAGGAACTATATCCGCTCCAATCGGCAGACATCCTTTGGACAGAAAGAAAATGGCCGTCAACGAAAAGAATGGGAAATCAGCGGTCACTCATTATAAAGTTTTGCAAAGATTTCATGGTTATACCTATATAGAATGCCGGCTTGAAACCGGACGTACTCATCAAATCAGGGTACATATGGCGAGCATAGGACATCCTCTTTTGGGAGATGAAACCTATTCCGGTGGAAGGAAATCGCCTTTTAAATTAAACGGGCAATGCCTCCACGCAAAAGTCCTTGGCTTTTTGCATCCAAGAACCGGCATATATATGGAGACAGATGCGCCCTTGCCTGAATATTTCGAGCATCTGCTGAAAGTATTACCGGATTGATCATATGGTTTTCAAAAACAGGCATATATAGTTTTAGATTTATATATGTTCTATATTTTATTGAATTTTTTTAATAATTTATATATAATATTTTATAATAGTCTCATAAATATTTGCATATTTGCAAAATAGTTTAAAATTTAAGGAGGGGTTCCATGAATACAATTATTACTATAGGACGGCAGTTTGGCTCAGCGGGCAGGGAAATCGGAGAAAAGGTGGCCGAATATTTCGGAATTAAATGCTATGATAAAGAATTACTGACAAGAGCGGCAAAAGAAAGCGGATTCTGTGAGGAAATGATTAAAAACCACGACGAACGCCCGACGAATTCTTTTCTTTATAATCTGGTAATGGATACATATTCTTTCGGATATAATGCATCTTCTTTTGTGGATATGCCTATCAGCCATAAAGTGTTTTTGGCCCAGTTCGACACGATTAAGAAAATAGCAAGCGAAGGCCCTTGCATTATTGTAGGCCGTTGCGCGGATTATGCCTTAAGCGAATTTTCCAACTGTGTTCATCTGTTTATTTATGGTGAAAGCGATACAAAGACAAAACGCATTATGGAAAGATATCACCTGACGGAATCAAAAGCAAAAGATATGATTACCAAAAAAGATAAACAGCGCCAGAGTTATTATAATTATTATTCCTCAAAGAAATGGGGACGTGCCGACAGTTACGATCTATGCATTAACAGCAGCATCCTTGGCATAGAAGGAACAGTAAAGCTGATCACCCAGTTCGTAGAAGATTTTGAAAGTAAAAACCAATAAGCGAAAGAGGCTAAAACTTATGGCATGTTTTAGAATACATACGGACCGTCTTCGGAAAGGAATGATCATTAAAAGCGATGTTTATACAAGAACAGGCGTAACCCTTGTTCCTATTAATACGCCCGTAACCAAAGACGTAGTTGCACTTTTAACAAGACATTTTATAGATTATGTCATGGTAGACTATCAAGCGACTGCCTCCTGTCTGGAAGATATTCCTTCTCCGGAGTCAGTACCGAAAGTAGGACAGCAGCAGATAGAGGTTTTCCAGGAAAAATTCCAAATTGCAGAAACAGCCCTGTCTGAGAACTTAATCAATGTTGTTACAAACGAAAAGGATTTGGATGTTCCGCTTCTTCTTGATACGTTAAACAGCATTGTAGATAATTCGGAAAATGAAGTCAATCTTTGTAATATGCTGTTTGCCATGCAAAAAAAAGCGGAAGGTTTGTACACTCATTCCATCAACGTCGCTCTCTGGGGGCAGGTGCTGGCGAAATGGATGAATCTAAAGCAAGAGGATATTGAACTGGTAGGAACAGCCGGACTTCTTCACGATATCGGGCTGCTAAAATTGAACAATTCCCCGGAGCTTCCTCCAAATTTTACTTTTCATGCGGAAATGGAAGGCGGGCCTTATACAAAACATGCCGTATTCGGATATAATCTGCTGAAGGATAAAAATATCGACATAAAAGTAAAACAGGCTGTCCTAACGCACCATGAGCGTCAGGACGGTTCCGGTTTCCCTTTGAAAGTGACAAAAGAAAACATTAATTATATTTCCCGGATTATAGCCATCGCGGATACCTATGATACGATGATTATGGTAGAGGAAGGAGTAAAAACCCGGTCGCCATTTTGGCTTTTAAAACATCTGGAAGATACCGGATACCAAAAGTATGACTCCAATATGCTGATGACATTTATTTCACATGTCACCAATAATTTTATTCGCCATAAAGTTCGATTAAGCAACGGCTTAATTGGCCAGATCGTTTTGATCAACAAATTTAACCTGACAAGGCCTTTGGTTCAGATTGGGAATAGTTTTATCGATTTGTCTGTGCGCAAAGATATTGGAATCCAAGAGATTTTAGATTGAGGCGGGGGATTGATTGTGGCGCTCAACTATTCGCAAAAGACAAGTTTAACGAATAGTTGACGCTGGTTTTTGGGATTGGAGCGTTTTTAGGGTTTTGGGGCGTCAACTAGTTCGTTAAACTTGCGGTGGGGGATTTTTTTGTTGCTTCTTTGTTTCTTTGTTTTTTTCCTTCCTGATCCCTTCCTTTTTTTATTTTTCCTTTTTGTTTTCCGTTCTTTATTTTTTCTTTTTCCTCTTTTTTCTTTGATTTTAGGGGTTAGCGTTTTTCTTGGTAGTCGCGTTGATGGTTTTTAGGGGTGTTGTATTTGGTTATATATTTATAGGTATATTTACTTTTACTTGGGGAATTGGTGGAATTGTTTCTATCTGTACTTCTTTTGTAAATGGTTTCTCTGGTTTGAGAGATGGATTTATATCTGTCGTAAGTTCTGTGGAATTCTTCTACCGAGCTGAATTGGTTTTCTTTTTTTCTTTTGATTTGACCTAAAAATACGATAAGGTACATGATAAAAAATGCGGCAAGTACAATAATGATGCTTGTCATTTTGGTCAACTCCTTTCTATTTCATTCGAATCCAGTAAAATAGTGAATGGGCCGTCGTTGGTAAGGGATACTTGCATATTGGCACCGAATTCTCCCTGTTGGGTATTGGGAAATTGTTCCCGGCATTTTTCCAATATGTAATTATAAAGTTTTTTGGCCATTTCCGGTGATCCGGATCGGATAAAAGAAGGCCGATTGCCTTTTTTGCAATCGGCATATAAAGTAAATTGTGAAATAATTAACAAATTGCCGTTCACTGTTTTTAAATCCAGATTTGTCTTTCCGTTTTCGTCTTCAAATATTCGTAATCCAATTAGCTTTTTGAGCATTTTATCCGCTGTCTTTTCCGTGTCCTGTTCGCAGATCCCGACAAAAACCAATAAGCCTTGTTCAATACTTCCTGCTATTTCTCCATGAATGCTGACTTTTGCACTTTTTACTCTCTGTATTACAAAACGCATCACTTATCCTCCTCTTCTTCCGGTAATGTATGATCCGTATTATTATTGCGGAAAAAATGATGAATAATGCTTTTCGGCCTCGTCTTTCCATCGCCTGAAGAATCGTCAGATGATGATTTTGACCTTCCCTCCGCTTTATATGGAATAAATTCCCCTTCTTCAATGGTGCCTACATTTAAATAGTCCTTCGTATCGGTAGGCAGCTCTTTTTTAAGCAGAAGCTGGTTGACAATGGCCCTGATTCCTGCATAGATGACCGCAAAGATCGGGACTCCGGCAATCATGCCTAATATTCCGAAAATACCTCCGAATAATGTAATCGAAAATATCACCCAAAATCCTGACAATCCGGTGGAATTCCCGAGAATCTTAGGGCCGATCACATTTCCGTCAAACTGCTGCAATACCAGGATAAAAATAATAAAATATAAGCATTGCAAGGGATCAACCATCAGTATGAGCAGAGCGCTCGGAATGGCGCCAAGGTAAGGACCGAAAAAAGGAATAATATTTGTTATGCCTACGATCACGCTAATTAATATGGCATATGGAGTTCCCATCAGGCTCGTTCCAAAAAAGCATATAATTCCAATGATAATAGAATCAATCACCTTTCCTACCATAAAACCGCTGAATGTTCTATGGGTAAAGCGCACATCGGAAATAATTGCATTGGCACTGTTTGTCTCAAACAGGGCATAAACTATTTTTTTCGCCTGTCCGGCAAACAATTCCTTGCTTCCCAGAATATAGATCGAAATAATAAAACCGAGGATCAGATTCCATAAGCCTTTCAGAAAGGTAAGAAAACTTAGGGAAATGTCTTTAATTAACTCATTCATTTTGGGAAGTAAACTCAAATTAAGAAAATTATTTAATTCTATAGAATAATTATCCATCACTTCTATAACTGCCGCTTCAATATCAGGATTATCAGCCAGAAGTTTTTTCACCCAAATCGTCAGATTATTGACATAAATGGGGAACTGGAGAACGATGCTTTGAATACTGTTGACCAACTGTGGAATGATCATGGCAAAAAAACTATATACCACGAAGCCTACAATAATGACTGTCAGAATGATGGAAATTATTCTGATCTTTTTTCTGCCGCGTTCATTAACATCTATATGATATCTTATGCACAACGGTATCAGGCACCGCTTTTCAACTCCGTTTAATATCGGGGTAAGCAGATAAGATAAAAGCAACCCGTCTAAAATAGGCATAGTGACCGAAACAAATGTATGGAATCCACTGGAAATACTTTCCCTGTGGAACAATAAATAGTAGAAAAAAATACTTGCTGCAATAACAGAAAATGCAGTCATGCCCCAATGGATATACTTTTTGTCAATGCGAAACTTCATAGAAATTTACCTGGCCTTTCTTGTCATTACCCATTAAAATTATAGCACACTCTTTTCTATAAAGATATTATAAAACAGAAAAAGATATGGAAATAGTGTGAATTTTTTGTTCAAAATGATATAATAAAACAGATGTCATACAAAAAACAATAGAAAAAGAACGGATTGAAAAATAATGAAACTACAACAAGTATTTAGTTATGTAAGAAAAGCGATCGACGATTATCATATGATTGAAGAAAATGACAAGATCGCTATAGGTATCTCAGGAGGCAAGGACAGTCTTACGCTGCTGTATGCCCTGCATGGCCTGCAGCGTTTCTATCCAAAACATTTTGATATTCATGCCGTAACGGTGGATCTTGGTTTCCAAAACCTGAATCTGGAAGAAATAAAGACTCTTTGCAGCTCTCTCGGGGTGCAATACCATATCATAGAAACAGATATTGCCAAAATTATATTTGAAGACAGGAAAGAAAACAACCCATGCTCGCTATGTGCAAAAATGAGAAAAGGTGCGTTGAACGACGCCATTAAAGCGATCGGATGCAATAAAGTGGCTTATGCCCATCACAAAGATGATGTTGTGGAAACAATGCTCATGTCTCTGATTTTTGAAGGAAGATTCCATACGTTTTCACCAGTAACTTATCTTGACAGAACAGGACTTACTGTCATACGGCCTCTCTTATACATGAATGAGGCCGATGTCATCGGTTTTATCAACAAATATCAGGTTCCGGTAGTAAAAAGCCCTTGCCCCGCCGATGGAAATACAAAGAGGGAATATATCAAGGAACTGTTAAAGCATCTGAACCAGGAAAATCCGGGTGTGAAAGAGAGAATGTTCACGGCGATCCATAACGGTAATCTGAAAGGATGGTCTGATTTATAATGGAAAACAGAAAAAATTATCACGAAGAACAAAACAAACTGAATACGGTTAAAATGAGAAACGTATTATCCGAACTCCCCCCGTTCTGTAAACAATTCTTCCGTGGAATTGAGAACAACACTTCCTCCAGAACAAGACTTGCTTATGCTTATGATTTGAGAGTATTTTTTGAGTACATGAAAAAAAGCAATCCTTATTGCAGTAAAATGGAAATCAAAGATTTTCCCCTGTCTGTTCTGGAAAGCATTACGAGGGAAGACATTGAAGAATATCTGGAATATATCTCCTATTATCATAAAGACAGCCGGGAAATTACCAATGAAGAACGGGGAAAATCGCGTAAGCTCGCTTCTCTCCGCAGTTTTTATAATTATTTCTACCAAACTGAGCAGATCGAAAAAAATCCTGCCATTTTGATTCCTATGCCAAAACTACACCAGAAAGAAATCGTCCGTCTGGATACCGATGAAGTCGCTATCCTGCTGGATCAGGTAGAGGACGGAACCAATCTTACGAAAAGCCAGAAAAAATACCATGAAAAAACAAAAACCAGGGACACCGCCCTGCTCACTCTTCTCCTTGGAACAGGCATCCGCGTATCCGAATGCGTCGGGCTGGATATGGAAGATGTGGATTTTAAAAATAATGGAATCAAAATTCGGAGAAAAGGCGGATATGAAACGGTCGTTTATTTTGGAAAAGAAGTCGAACAAGCGCTGCTGGAATATATCGAACAGCGCAAACATACGATTCCTTTATCCGGCCATGAACATGCTCTTTTTTTGTCCATGCAAAACCGCAGAATCACTGTAAGAGCGGTGGAAAACCTGGTAAAAAAATATGCCTCAAATGTAACTACCCTAAAGAAAATAACGCCTCACAAGTTAAGAAGCACCTACGGTACTTCCCTGTACCGTGAAACAGGCGATATCTACCTGGTAGCCGATGTCCTTGGGCATAAAGATGTTAATACTACCAGAAAGCATTATGCAGCACTGGAAGATGAAAGAAAACGCAAAGCTGCTAATGCTGTCAAATTGAGAGAACCTTAACAGTCAAAAAAGAGTTTATCCGTCAGAATACCGTTGATTCATAGATGGCCTTAAAAAAAATATGGAATAACCAGATACATCCCTTCTGTAATACGGTCATCCTGAAGGCCGTTCATCCTCATCACTTCTTCTATATAGGAAGAAATATCGTTATCGCCGGAATTCATATTTTGTGAAGCGATAGACCATAAGGTATCGCCTTTCTCAATCATAACGCTTTTATAATATTTACATACTTCGTCTTCCGTTTCCGTTTTTGCATTGGATGAAAAGCCACAGACGGCAAAAGATATAATGACGATCATACAAAAGGTAAAAAAGGCCGCTAATAGCTGTCTTTTTTGCCTTTTTTTTCTTCTTATACCGCTTTTGCTTTTATAGCCATATGCCGTTTCCTTTTTTCCTTGATTCCTATTCATCATTTACCCTCTCTTTATCCATACCATCTTATATATCCGATCAACATATCCAAACAAGAACATCCGAACAAATGTTGCGAACGTTTGTTCTTCATGTTTGCATTATACAGAACATATATTCTGTTGTCAATATATTACAGAAAAAAATCGAACAAATTTTTGGAATATATGTTTGCTTTTTACTCTTTTCTATGCTATACTTTTAAACAAAGCTGGAAACATTGCAAAGACTATGAATGATATGGAGGAATTTATTGCATGGGGTACGGAAAAATTTCCAAGAAACAGAGTGAAATATTAGAATTTATTAAAGATTCTATATTAACAAAAGGCTATCCTCCCGCTGTGCGGGAAATATGCGAAGCGGTTCATCTAAAATCAACGTCTTCCGTTCATTCCCATTTAGAAACTTTGGAAAAAAACGGATACATACGCCGTGATCCAACGAAGCCCCGAGCTATTGAAATATGTGACGACAGTTTCCAAACGGTGCGAACCGAAATGGTAAGCCTGCCGGTAGTAGGCCGTGTTGCGGCCGGCCAGCCTATTCTTGCAGAGGAAAATGTAGAAAGTTATTTTCCTATACCTGCCGAATTTGTTCCTTCCGGCGAATCTTTTGCCTTAAAGGTAAAAGGAGATTCCATGATAAACGCTGGTATTTACAACGGAGACCAGATTTTTGTCAACTGTTGTAGTACGGCTTCCAATGGCGATATTGTCGTTGCTTTAGTGGAAGATTCTGCAACGGTCAAAACTTTTTATAAGGAAGACGGCCATATACGGCTGCAACCGGAAAATGATACTATGGACCCAATTATTGTAGATGATTGTCAGATTCTTGGTAAAGTGTTTGGTATTTTCCGTTTATGCCAGTAATTATTGTAAATCGAGTAGAGAAGATTCATCTTCCCTACTCGCCGCGCGGGGTGCGTGCAGCAAAGCTGCTAATTTCCTTACGCACCCCTGCGCATAAAAAGAGGATTACAGGGCTCTTTAAAACCCTGAATCCTCTTTATCTTCTTTTATAAAAGTATTTATTATTTACAACCAGTTATCATTTCCAGCTGCCATTTGCTCTTAACGGAATCTGACCTTAAGATACGCCTGAATTTCCTCTACACAACGTTCAAAGCCAAGCTTAGAACTGTCAAGGCACAAGTCATAATTTCTCGCATCCGTCCATTCCCTTCCTGTATAGAACTTATAATATTCTGCCCTGCGTTTGTCTGTCTTAGCAATATATTTTTCAAGTTCTCTGGAAGACATGCTTACTTTCTTTGCCGCCTGTTCCATGCAATAATCCTTCGGTGCATGAATGAATACACTTAACACATTATCATAATCTTTCAACACATAATCCGCGCAACGACCGATCATCACGCAGGACTCCTCTTCCGCCAACTGTTTAATGACCTTTGCCTGATAATTGAATAAATTATGATCGGAAACGAAATCATCGCTTTCCGGAGGAATCAGCTGGCCGTTATAGACTTTTTTTACCATTTTAAACAGCTTGGTCATTTTTATTTTTTCATCCGCGTTTACAAACAGCCTTTCATTAATTCCGCTGTCTTCCGACGCCAGCTTAATCAGCTCTTTATCGTAATAATGAATGCCCATATCCTTTGCCAGCATCTCGCCGATCGTACGCCCGCCGCTTCCATACTGCCTTGCGATCGTAATCACTACTTTCTTATCCATACCTTTTACCTCCTAAAATATCCCACTATCTCTCAGGCTTCCCCAAGATATGCTTTCTTAATGGAATCATCATTCAAAAGGTCGCCCGCCTTGCCTTCCAATACAATCCTGCCTGTTTCCAGCACATAAGCCCTGTCAGCAATAGAAAGCGCTTTCTTTGCATTCTGTTCCACGAGGAGAACCGTAGTTCCACTGGCGCTTACTTCTTTGATTATATCAAAAATCTCATTTACGAATATGGGGGACAGGCCCATAGACGGTTCATCCATAAGTATGATCTTAGGATGAGACATCAATGCCCTTCCCATCGCCAGCATTTGCTGTTCACCGCCGCTCAAAGTCCCGGCCATCTGGTTTTGCCGTTCTTCCAGACGTGGAAACCTCTTATATACGGATTGTAATGTTTCCTCTATTTCATTTTTATCCTTTCTCGTATAAGCTCCCATACGAAGGTTCTGAAGAACGGAAAGCTGGGCAAATACTCTCCTCCCCTCCGGGACATGCGCCATTCCCTTAGAAACAATCTTATAGCCGGGAACCTTCGTAATATCCTGCCCTTCGAAAGTGATCGTCCCCGTTTTTGCCGGAAGCAGCCCGGTAATTGTATGGAGCGTCGTCGTCTTACCAGCGCCGTTCGCCCCGATCAGAGCGATAACTTCACCTTCCTTTACGTCGAAGGAAATACCTTTGATCGCCTGGATCATACCATAGTATACTTCCAGGTCCCTGATTTCAAGCATAGCCATTTTCTATTTCTCCCTATTCTCCCAAATATGCCGTAATTACCTGCGGATCATTCAGTACGGTTCCCGTTTTTCCTTGCGTCAGGATACGGCCGAAGTTCAATACCGTCAGCTCCTCGCAAATCCCGGATACCAGCTTCATATCATGCTCGATCAGCAAGATAGTCATATCAAATTGATCCCTGACAAAACGGATTGTATCCATAAGTTCTCCTGTTTCGTTAGGGTTCATGCCGGCCGCCGGCTCATCCAGCAAAAGAAGCTTCGGTTCCGTTGCCAGTGCGCGGGCAATTTCCAATTTGCGCTGCTTTCCGTATGGAAGGTTAGACGCGAGATAATCTGCCTCCGCATCCAGTTCAAATACTTTCAGAAGTTCCATGGCGCGTTCATTCATTTCTTTTTCTACTTTATAATATTTTGGAAGGCGTAAGATTCCCTCTGTCGTAGAATAATGATAATGATTATGCAGCCCTGCCTTTACATTATCGAGTACCGTCAGTTCTTTAAAGAGGCGGATGTTCTGAAAAGTTCTGGCAATTCCCGACTTATTGATGTCGATCGTCTTTAAGCCGGTAATATCGCGGCCTTCCAGTTTGATGATCCCCTCGTCCGGTTTGTAAACGCCGGTCAATAAATTAAAAACCGTCGTCTTTCCGGCACCGTTTGGTCCAATCAATCCGTATAATTGGCCTTTCTTTATTTCTATGTTAAAATCATCCACAGCCCTCAGTCCGCCAAAGGAAATGGTTAAATTTTTCACTTCAAGCAATGTCATATTATTTAACCCCCTTTTCTTTTTTGGAATAGCGTTTCAGCCCTTCTTTCCACTCGATCGCCTTCGGACTCCAGTTCAGAAGCATCATAGCGATTAAGACGATCGCATAAATTAGCATACGGTAATCGCTGAGTCCCCGTAAAAGTTCGGGAAGCAGCGTGAGAATGACTGCTGAAATAATGGACCCCCTTATATTCCCGATGCCGCCAAGAACTACAAACACAAGGATCATAATGGACATATTGTAACCAAAGTTTTTAGGCAAAGCCGTCAAAGTTGACAAATTGTGGGCATAAAGGACTCCTGCTACCCCCGCGATCGATGCGGATATGGAAAAAGCCATTAATTTGTACTTTGTTATATTGATTCCGATGGATTCCGCCGCAATGCGGTTATCCCTGATCGACATGATGGCGCGTCCATCCCTTGAATTGATCAGGTTTAATATAATAAGCAGAGATATAAATATCAAAATAATACCGATCGTGAAGCTGGCGTCATGGGGAGTTCCCGTAATTCCCTGTGCCCCGTTGATAATAACCTGCCCTTCCGGATCCAAATGCAAGGAAATAGAGTCCTTCATAGAAAAATGGAAGCCATTCTTATCCTTTCCTATATAAAGTACATTCACAAGGTTTTTAATAATTTCTCCAAAAGCCAAAGTAACGATGGCCAGATAATCACCTTTCAGCCTTAATACAGGAATGCCGATCAATATTCCAAATATTCCCGCAACGGCCGCTCCTATCAAAAGAGCCGCAAAAAACCTCAGCCCGTCCGGCATGGCGCCATCCATGCATTTCGAGAAGAATGCTCCTGAGAATGCCCCCACACACATAAATCCGGCATGTCCGAGACTCAGTTCCCCTAAAATGCCCACCGTCAGATTCAGGGAAATTGCCAACATCACATAAATGCAAAGAGGAACAAGAAGCCCCTTCATAAGACTGGAAATATTTCCGGTCGCTAAAAGCACCTGCACTGCAAGATATGCAAACAGTACTATTAAATATGTGATTAGATTATTTTTTGTCGTTTTCGCTATTTTCATTTTTTTCATGGCTGCTTTTACACCTTCTCTTGTATATTCTTTCCTAATATGCCCGTCGGTTTTACAAGAAGGACAACAATCAGAACGGCAAAAACGATCGCATCTGCCATTTGAGAAGAAATATACGCCTTTCCAAGAATTTCAATGATGCCCAAAAGAATTCCTCCTATCATTGCTCCCGGTATGGAACCGATCCCTCCGAATACGGCTGCCACGAAGGCTTTGATTCCCGGCATCGCCCCCGTATAGGGAGTCAGGGAAGGATAAGCGGAACATAACAATACGCCGGCTACTGCCGCAAGCGCGGAACCAATCGCAAAGGTAAGGGCTATCGTGCCGTTCACGTTAATTCCCATCAGCTGGGCTGCTCCTTTATCCTCCGAAACGGCCAGCATCGCCTGCCCGGCTTTCGATTTATGGACAAATAAAGTAAGGCAGACCATAATAACGATTCCTGTTATGATCGTCACGATCGTTTCTCCGGATATGATCAACTGTCCATCCGCAAGCTTTAACGGACTTATCGTAACAACGGACGTAAATGATTTGGTATTTGCTCCGAAAATAAGCAGCGCTACATTCTGTAGCAGGTAACTTACGCCGATTGCCGTGATCAGTACTGCCAGCGGCGACGATGCATTACGGAGCGGTTTATAAGCTACGCGTTCAATCAGCATCCCCAGCGCCGTACAGATCACGACGGCTACCAGAATCCCCAGAACAGGCGGAAGTCCTAATGTACTTACTATAGTGAATACGGCAAAGCCGCCCACCATAATAACATCCCCATGGGCAAAGTTCAACATCTTGGCAATCCCGTACACCATTGTATATCCCAAAGCAATGATCGCATATACGCTGCCAAGGCTAATACCGTTGATCAAATAAGAAATAAAACTCATAAGAAACACCTCTTCGCTATTTTGTACATTGTAAAAAATTATATCATTAATTTTCTCTATTATCAAGAAATAACCTTATAATAAGAAAAGGGATGTAAAAGCTCCGCTTCCGCAAAGCTTTCAAGCATCCCTCTCTGGCTGCACACCAGCCTGCCGGTTCCCTGTCAGTTCCCTGCAAGCCGGACTTTATTACATTGCCGTATAAACGCCATCTTTGATCTGGACTGCTTTGGGTGCTTTATCCGGTTCTCCTGATGCATCCCATGTCATGCCCACGCCGGTAAGGCCATCCAGTGTAATTTCAGTCATTGCGCCTTTCATAGCCTCGCAGATCGCATTCATATCCATATCAGGTGTAATACCTGCCTTTTCGCCCGCCGCTTTGATCGCATAGATCGCATCATAAGCATCTGCTGCGAACTGGTTCGGCGTATCGCCAAATTTTTCTTTATACGTCGTTACGAAGTTCTGTGTCAGTTCGTCTTCTGCATCTGCTGCAAAGGGTGTAAGCAGCATAACGCCTTCTGCCAGGGATGTATCAAAATTCTCTACATTAAGAATACCGTCCAGCCCATCACAGCCAAAGAAAATCGGGCTGTATCCCATGGTGGATGCCTGGGAAAGAATCAGGGAAGCTTCCGTATAATAGATCGGCAGAAATACCAGTTCAGCGCCCGCATCTTTTGCTTTCTGAAGCTGTACGGAGAAGTCTGTCTTATTATCCGCCGTAAAAGCTTCTGCGGAAACAATTTCAAAAGGCTGGTTTGCCGCTTCTGATGTAAATTTCTCATAAATCCCTGAAGAATAGATATCGGAACTATCATAAATAACCGCTACTTTGGAAGCGATTGCATTTTCACCGATATATAAAGCCGAAGCCGCTCCCTGGTTCGGGTCGGAAAAACATACGCGGAATGCGTTATCATATTTTACGCAATCAACGGCAGAACCGGAAGGAGTAAGCTGGAACATATTGTCTTCCGCCGTATTTTCCGCTACCGCAATGCTACATCCGCTGGTAACGGTACCCATCAGCATCTGCATGCCCCAGTCCTTCAATGTATTATATGCATTTACGGATTTTTCCGCATCGCATTCATCGTCTTCAAACTTAAACTCAATCGGAACCCCGTTGATGCCGCCGGCAGCATTAATTTCATCCACGGCAAGCTGTGCCGCATTCTGTACGGCAAGGCCATATACGGCAGCGCTTCCCGTCGTAGGTCCGATACCGCCAATTTTAAAAGCCCCTGCAGCAGCCGTATCACCGCCTGTTTCCGATGCTGCTTCTTCCGCAGCAGGTGCAGAATCTGCTGTCTGTGTTCCGGCATCCGCATTTCCACAGCCCGCGAATAAAGCCGCAGTCATTGCCGAAGCCATAACAACACTCATGACTTTGTTAAACTTTTTCATAATTTTTCCCTCCTGAATATTTTTAAATGGAAAAAAGTTCTCCATTTCTGAATTATATTACTCTCTATCAAAATCTTTGTCAATGTTATTTTAAACATTTTATTCACATTTCATGAAAAAAAACTTTATTTTTATGCATGAAAAATCATTTTTCGGACAGAATAAAGGCGAGAGGAAACTTTCACTTCGCATTGAGAATGATTATGAATGGAGGTTTTTATAATGAATCATAAAGCATTGGATTTTACCGCCTTGACAATCGCCATTATAGGCGCTGTAAACTGGGGGCTGATCGGCTTCTTCAGTTTTGACCTCGTGGCGTTCATTTTCGGCAATATGTCATGGTTTTCAAGAATTGTGTATGCATTAGTCGGTATCTGCGGCCTGTATCTTATTTCATTTTATATGTATACAGGCAACTCTTCCGGCGAATCGGCATAGCATCCGGAAAACCAGATTCCGAGCATGCAGCTGAAAAACAATAGGGTAGAGGGAGAATAGTTTCTCGCCCCTCCCATTGAACCGTACGTACGGG
>OFGM01000473.1_pt1 | contig 37097 bp, 34 predicted proteins | sample 1521741 | NCBI WGS metagenome assembly OFGM01 (sample SAMEA3504079, study PRJEB24116) | mouse gut metagenome | biome: mouse gut; feature: mouse-associated habitat; material: faeces | place: Denmark | collected 2011
TATTTGAAGAAGATGAATTTGAAGCATTTAAAGAAAGAATAGATAATAGTAATTAATGTTAAAAAACCGATTTTAACCTATATGGTTATCATCGGTTTTTAATATATTTTGGTGAATTGTTAATTTTATTTTAGTAACACGATTACTTTTAATACCAGTAATTTTAAATGTCAAGTTTTTATATGTTACAGTACGTTCCTGATTTTCATCAGGAATTTCTCCTAATAAATGAAGAACAAAACCACTAATAGTATCATAATTAATTTTATTTAGATTTAAATCTAATTCATCAATAAGATCAGAAATTAAATAATTACCATCAATTAAATAGTTATAGTCATCTATTCTTTGAAGTTTGGGTTCATCATCATAATCATATTCATCTTCAATTTCTCCCATAATTTCTTCAATTAAATCTTCAACAGTAACAATTCCTGAAAATCCACCATATTCATCAACTAAAATAGCAATATGTTGATGATCTTCTTGCAATTCTTTAAATAAATCATCAATATTTTTTGTTTCTAAAACAAAATATGGTTTTCTTAATAATTTACGAATATCAACATTATCAAAACCAACTTTACGAGCTTCAATTGAAAAATCTTTCATATTTAAAATACCAATAATATTATCAATTGAATCATCATAAATAGGGATACGAGTATATTGCATAGTCATCATCTGATCAATATTTTCACTTAGTGGATCGTTTATATCTATACAATAAACATCGGTTCTAGGGGTCATAACGTTTAACGCTAGACTATCATCAAACTCAAAAATATTTGTTATCATATCAGTTTCAATTTCATTAAAAACACCATTTTCTTGTCCACTTTCAACCATTGAACGAAATTCTTCACGTGATAAAGATTCTTCAACACTTTCATCATTCATTTTAAAAAGTTTTAAAACAAATTTAGTTGACCAAGATAAGATTTTAATGAATGGACTCGCAATCTTACTAATAATTAAAATTGGTTTAGCACAAAACATTGAATACCATTCAGCTTTTTGTAAAGCAATTCTTTTAGGAACTAGTTCCCCAAAAATTAAAGTAATAAATGAAATTAAAATAGTAATCAAAACTACTGCAATAGTATCAGCATATGGAATAGTCCAACTTTTTAATAAGGTAGCTAGGCTAACAGAAATACCAGTTGCAGCACTTGCAGAATTAAAGAAGCCAGCAAGAGTAATTGCTACTTGAATAGTTGATAGAAAGTTAGTAGGTTGTTCTAGTAGTTTTTCAACTAACTTTGCTTTTTTATTACCTTCTTCACTTAAACGACGAATTTTATTTTTGTTTACTGAAACAATAGCCATTTCACTAGCTGCAAAGTATGCATTAATTAAAGTAAGAATAACGATTAAAACTAATTGTAATGTGATTGAAGACTCGGGGTCTGCATCCATAAATTAAAACACTCCTTTTTTATGTAGTTAAATTTTATGAGAATAATTCTATCAAATTTATATTAAAATGTAAATGATTCTAAAAAGTGAAGATTGTTAAGTTTTTATTAAGTTATAAAGTGATAGGTCTATTAATAGTTATGCATTAAAATAAAATCTAACACCATTTTCGATATTCATTGCACCATATCTAAATTGGTGTAAATCTAGTATTGCTTTACAAATAGCTAAGCCTAATCCCGTACCATCTGGATCATCTTTAATAAAGCTCATCCAGATATTTTCTAATTTATCATTATTAATATGAGATCCAGTATTTTCAATAATTAGAGCTTTATCTTTAATAATTACTTTTATAGTCCCTAAATTATTAGTATGCTTGATAGCATTAGTTAAATAGTTATTAATCACCATTTCTATTTTAAATTTATCACCAATTATTATTGATTCATCATCATAAAACTCAATTTTTATTTTTTTAATTTTCAATAAATAAGTTAAATTATCAATAATAGGTGTTACTAACTCACCTAAATTAATTTTCTCTAATTTTAATTCAACATGACTTGATTCTAATTTTGATAGTTCCAACATAGCTAATACTAAACTATTTATTTTTTTTGTTTGTTCATTGATAATAGAAAGATATTTTTCTTTTTTTATATTATCATCACAATCTTCAATTAACTCACTATAACCATTAATAATAGCTAAAGGGGTTTTTATTTCATGAGTGAAATTAGCAATAAAATCTTTACGAGTATTTTCAAGTTTCTTTATTTTAACTATATTTTCATTTAGGCTATCAATATTAGCCTTAATAGTATTATTCATTATATTAATATTATTAATTAATGAACCTAATTCATCATTTGATTTAATAGGTAATTGTTTTGTAAAATCACCATTAGTTATTTCTTTAGTTCGTTGTTCAATTAATTTAATAGGTTTAGTAATAATTTTTGAAGCAATAAAACTAATTAAAATGACAAATGAAATAGATAATAAATAACTATAAATATTATCATTTAAATACTCAAAAAAGATATTCTTATTCAAATCAGGATACAAGCCAACTTTTAAAATATATCCAAATGGTTGATAGTTATTATCTTCAATAGCAGCATATGAATAAACAACTGTAGTATTATCTTGTTCAAAATAGTTTTCTTCATAAGAATTATTAACTTTAGATTTAATCTTATTTTTAAAGAAAGGATATGTAAGAAGATAATAATTATCAATTGGTGTAACTTCGTTTTCTTCAACATGATAACAAGGAGAACTAATGTTATTAATATAAATATTTTCGATATTATCATTAGTTTTGTTTGATAATATAGTATCTCCTATTTTTAAATAATCAGGTTCTTCGATATATATTTTTTTGTCAATAATTTTACTATTAGTTGTAGAAACTTCAATATCAATACCAGAGTGCCAATTATTGTTTATTATTTTAATAATCTCAAGAAGCATATCAGGAGTTACACTAAAATAGATGACTTCTTTATTATTAGATAGCCCTATATAATTATTTCTGTAAAAGATAATATTATCACTACTACCAGCACAAATTAAATTACCATCTTTATCAGCAATTAAAGTATATTGTTCTTTAGCTAAATTACGAACTGTTTCCAATTCTTTTTTATCTTCATAGGTTTTATAAAAGCTATAAAAATTTTGTTTTATACTTTCATTATTAGTAATAACATTTTCTAATTGACTAATATCAATATCTTCATGATTTAAGGCAGCATCATAAATACTAGCTTTTATATTATCAACATATTTATTACTAATTAACTTTTCTTTAATAGAAGCATTTTTATAACGATTAAAACCTTGAAAAGCTTCAAAACTTAAAATTACTAAAAAACTGCATAAAACAATCAAACCTATCTTAATAGTTAAACTAAATTTTTTCATTACTATCACCTGCTTTCACTAATAGTATATATTTTATATGTGTAAGCTAAGTGATTTCTTTGTGTAAATTAGATGTAAATTTTATTTTCTAATATTAAAATCAATTATAATTTCATAACTATTTTGAGATAAGTTAAAACTATATTGGAAATCATGAGCTTCTATAATTTCAAATACATCATTTAATTCTTGTAGATCATTGTCTAAAATACAATAATCATTATTGATAAAATAAATCTTTTTATTTTCTATTTTAATATCAAGTGTATTTTTAGGGATACTGTGATTTATAGTAAAGTGAAACAAATTATTAATAACTTTAGTTAATTCAACTTTATTACCTAAAACAACTAAAGGATTAGGTTGATAATTAAGTTCTATATTTTTGAATATAAAAAGATTTTTTCCACTACTTATCAAATTAGTTAATTTATTTTCTAAATTAACATCTTCTTTGTTTGTAACTTTCCTTTTTACTTTTGGTTGTTTTATTATAGATTTATCAATTGTCTCAATCTTTGTTTTTTCATTAACAATAATTTTAATTAAAAAATAGCTGCCAATAACTAAAAGTAATGAAATTAAATAATTTATATAATTATTAGAAAGATATGTAGTAAAAGTATATAAATCACTATCAGTATAATATTCAATCCAAGCAATATAACCTTTGTCATATTCTGAAGATTGATAAAGATCTTTATCATTTTTTTTATCAGCATATACACCATACATCGAACCTAATTTTTGAAAACAAGCTTTTCTATTTAACTTTATATGTTCGTCATTTTCAATTGTATATTCAATAGGGTTTAAATGTTCATTATTTTTTTCATCAGAATATGTTATTTCATAGTAACCATTATCATCAAATTTATCTTTATTTACAACATCGTTTAATTTGGTTTCTAAATAATCATATGTATTACAAACAAGCATATTAAAATACGAATCTTCTTCACCATCATAAGAATAATGTCCTAGTGCTGAATTAATATTATTAATTTCTTTACTTATTAAATTTCCTTTTTTATTTTCAATAAAAATTCGATCATTTATAGAAAGATAAGTTATTTCTTTAACTATGATTATATCTTTATCAGTGATTGCATCATAATTAAATGTAGCAATAACTTTTTCTCCACTTTCATATAACTCTTTTATATAATTTGTAATCTCTTTAATAACCATGTAATCTAAATTATCAATATTTATTATTTTTTCTTCTTCTGAAAATTCTGGTGAACCATAATAAAGTGTATTTTTCATATAATAACTATTATTGTAAAAAGGGGTTAGAGAATTATCAAAAGCAATAAAGCGATTATCTGTATAAATATTAAGACTATTTTTGACAAGATGATATAAATCACCAAAAATATAATCTGAACTTAAATTATTATTAATATTCATAACGGCATTTTTCATAGAGAGCTGATTTTCAGGTCGGGTTTTAGAAGCTTGATAGCCTTTATATGTATAGATAACATTAATAATTAAGACACTAGTAATTATTATTAATGATATTTTATGTGTTTTATTAAATTTAAATTTTTTCATGTTAGTGTTCTCCTTTTGAGAAAATATAACCACTTTTACGAATTGTTTTGATGTAATCTAATGGAGCAATTAATTTTCTTAACTTTTTAATATAAGTATCTACAGCTCTACCATCCCCATAATAATCATAACCCCATAAATCATTTAATAACTGTTCTCGGCTAAGTAAACGATCATGGTTTTTTATGAAATAAGCTAGCATAGCGTACTCCTTTGGAGTAAACTTTTTTTCTTTTCCATCAACAATAACCTGATGAAAGTTATTATCAAGTCTAATTAAACCATATTTAATAATATCATTAAGATCATCATGATAATTACGCTTAATCATGGCCAGACATTTAGCATATAATATAGATGGTTTAAAAGGTTTAGTGATATAGTCATCAGCTCCCAATTGATAAGCTAATAACTGATTATCATCTAATGATAAAGCACTAATAAAAATAATTGGTATATTTGATGAACTTCTAATTTGTTTACATACTTCATAACCATCAATTCCTGGCATCATGATATCTAATAAAATCAAATCTATTTTTTCATTTATTAAGGATATTGCTTCATAACCATTTGTAGCTTCAATAACTTTAATTTCCCGTTTATTAAAGTATTCAGTGATAAAATCACGAACTAATTTTTCATCTTCTACTAATAAAATATGATACATTGTTATTCTCCCCTTTTTAATAATTGTAACATTAATTTGTGAAAATATCGTGGACGTTAATAAATTATTTTTTCTCTTACTAATAAATTTAATTATGAAACGTAATAAAAATAATCAGCTTTTTTGCTGATTATTTAAAGTTATGATTAAATCTTTTAGATAATTCATGATCATATTTGATTGCATTAATTAAATCATAAATTCCACTAATGGATTCATTTATGCTTTTATTAAATAATATCTCAAGCTTTGGTATATAAGAAATAAGAATTTTATTGGGTTTATAGTTTACTACAAATCCTTGAAACTTTTTATAAGTAAAGGTAATTAATAAAAATAAATAAATTAATCCTCTTTTATATAATTGTGGAGCAACTAATAAATGATCGTAAAACTTCATTCCCCTTAGTGACTTTATTAATTGTTTTTTTGTAGTCTTAAAAAAGGGATTAATATTATTAATGATATATTCATTAATAATAATATGATTTGTTAGAGGGGATGTTAAAGGATCTAAATTATCCTTTAACATTAGATAACGATCTAGTTCAGTTTCTATTTCAAAATGAGTTATTCCTGTTACAACAATAATATTATCAATATAGCCATGACAATTACTATCGAGAATAAAATGACAAACAAAGCCACACAAATAAATAAATTGAGCTTCACTTTTTGTTTCTTTTAATATAGATAAAGACTTTTTAAAAAAGTTATTTGCTTTTTGCTGGTGCATTGTACTGCCAAGTTGATTAACTTTACTGTGGATATAAGGTCGATTGTAAAAAAGAATATCTGGACCATGTAATCCAAGATTGAATAGATCTTGATTATTAAGAATTATTTTTTTTAATGGATTATTAAGCTGTTCAATTACTTTTTGACCTAAACGATAATGACTATAAACTGCAGGCATTATTTTAATAAATCATATTCAGCTGGTTTAAACCCAACTAAAACTTTATTATCGGTTTCAATGATTGGTCTTTTCACTAACATTCCATCACTAGCTAAAAGAGTTAATTGTTCATCTTCGCTCATTTGTGCTAATTTATCTTTTAGTTTTAACTCTTTATATTTTAATCCAGATGTATTAAAGAATCGTTTAAGTGGTAAACCACTTTTTTTATATAGAGCTAGTAATTCTTCTTTATTTAATTTTTCTTCAACAATATGACGATCACTATGTTCTAAACCAAGATCATCGAGATATTTTTTAGCTTTTTTACAAGTGCTGCACTTTGGATATTCAATAAATTTTAACATAATTTCACCTCATTAATAGTTTAACTCATTTTATCATAAGATTACACTTATTTGATATTATTTTTTAATAATGAAATTAATAATATATTCATGTTTAGTTTAAAAAAGTTAAACTATGTTTTATAATTGAATAAAAATAGGTAAAATAAGGAGGATTATTATATGTGGGGAATAATTGCAACTTGGCGAATGGCTTTAGAAGGAATAGAAAAAGCTAGTGAAATACTAAAAAAATCAGGAGATGCAGGAGATGCTATTGAAATAGCAATTAGAGAGGTAGAAGATTTTCCATATTATAAATCAGTTGGATATGGTGGATTACCAAATGAAGATATGGAAGTTGAATTAGACGCTGCTTTTATGGATGGTGATACATTAGATATTGGAGCAGTAGTAGCTATAAAAGATTTTGCTAATCCAATATCAATTGCACGACGTTTATCAAAAGAAAAAGTAAATAATTTATTAGTTGGCTCAGGTGCTGAAAAGTATGCTCATAAAGAGGGATTTGAACGAAAAAATATGTTAACTAAAAGGGCTAAAATTCATTATTATAATAGAATAGATGAAATTAAGGAACAACAAATAAAGCCATACTCGGGTCATGATACAGTTGGAATGGTATGTTTAGATTTACATGGTAAAATGACTTCTGCCACTTCTACAAGTGGTTTATTTATGAAAAAAGCTGGTCGCGTTGGTGATTCTCCAATTTCAGGTTCAGGATTTTATGTTGATAGTAAAGTTGGTGGAGCTAGTGCTACAGGCTTAGGTGAGGATGTAATGAAAGGATGTCTTGCATATGAGATTGTTCGTTTAATGAAAGATGGTATTCATCCTCAAGAAGCTTGTGAAACAGCAGTTAATATGTTTGATTTAGAATTAAAGCAGCGCCGTGGCCAAGCTGGAGACATGTCACTTATTGCTATGAACAATAAAGGTCAATGGGGTGTGGCAACTAATATAGAGAATTTTTCTTTTGTTGTTGCTACAGCTACTGAAAAAGCAACTGTCTATATAACAAAAAATATTAATGGTAAATGTATTCATGAAGCAGCAAGTCAAGAATGGTTAGATAACTATATGACAACAAGAAAAAAAACATTGAAAAGAAATAGTGATTTATAATAAAAGTAGTTAAAATGGTTTAATAATAGGTAATACTAATCATAAGAATAAAGGAAAGTAGGAAAATTATGATTAGTAACAATAATAAACTTAAAGAAATGAAGATTAGTATTTATGTTTAAAAAATTAATTAATGATAAAAGGAGCAGGTTTATAATAACATTAGTTAGTGTTGTAATAGCTGCTTTTTTACAAGCATATGTACTCAATGTCTTTATTCAGCCAACTAATTTATTATCTAGTGGATTTACTGGAGTAGCAATTTTAATTGAAAAGATAACTTCTTTATTTGGTTTTTCCTTTCCTATATCATTAGGAATGATTTTATTAAATTTACCAGTTGCTATTTTATGCTATAAAAGTATTAGTCCAAAATTTACATTTTTTTCTTTACTAGAAGTCTTTTTAGCTAGTTTCTTTTTAAATTTTACTCATTATCCACCATTATTTGATGATATCTTATTAAACATTGTTTTTGGTGGGTTTGCATATGGATTATTGACTGTTATTGCTTTAAAAGGTAATGCATCAACTGGTGGAACAGATTTTATTGCATTATATGTATCAAATCGTAAAGGAAAAGCAATTTGGGGGTATGTGTTTATATTTAATGCAATAATATTAACTATTTTTGGATATATGTTTAGCTGGGAATATGCGGGATACTCAATTTTATTACAGTTTATTTCAACTAAAACAATTGATTCATTTTATAAACGTTATGAACGAGTAACTTTGCAAATAACAACTACAAAAGCACAAGAGATTATTGAAGCGTATATTTTACAGTATCATCATGGTATTTCATGTGTTGAAGCAATTGGGGGATATAGTAAAAAGCCAATGAATTTATTACATACTGTTGTTTCAAGTTATGAAGTACAAGATATTGTAAGTTTGATGAAAGATGTTGATTCTAATGTTATTATTAATGTGTTAAAAACTGAAAATTTCTTTGGATATTTTTATCAAACACCAATTGAATAAAAGATGTTATAACAAAATAAACTAAATATTTTAAAAAGAAGGGGAATGGAGTGACTCAAAAAAGACAAATAGGATATAAAAGATTTCTTATGAAATTGATAAATTTTATTATGGCTTAATAAACGTTACTTCATAATAGGAAAAATGGAGAAAAAATTAGATGAAATAATATTATTATTAAAAAATATTGATAAAAATTTACAGATATTAATTGATGAAAAAAATGAGACAAAAATAAAGAGTCCAAGTAATGATGCTATTTTAAAACAGTTTGAAGAAACTGAAAAATTATTTAATAAAGTAATGAATAAAGGTAAATAAGATAATTAATATAAGGTCTTAGAAAAGTATTTTAGTGGATAAAATAGGTATTAAAATATTGCTATCTTACACTTCTGTAAGGTAGCAATATAATTAATTGTGTATAATATAAAGGGGTGACCATCATGAAAATATTAATTATTGAAGATGATTTAGAATTACGAAAAGAATTAAAAGTATTATTAGATTATAATGGTTATCAAGGAATTATTTTACAAAACTTTAAAGATGCTTTAGAAGAAATACTTGAAATTGAACCAGATTTAATCTTATTAGATATTAAAATACCTTATCTTAATGGTCAGCAGCTATTAAAAAAATTACGAGAAGTTTCTACTATTCCTGTAATTATGGTTACTAGTAAAGATAGTGAAATTGATGAAATATTGGCATTGAGTTATGGTGCAGATGATTATATAACAAAACCATATAATCCAACTATTTTACTATTGCATATTGAGGCTGTTTTTAAACGTCTACATAAAAATGAAACAAAGCTGCTTTATCATGATATTAAAGTAGATTTAATGAAAAGTACTTTAAAAAATGAAAATCAAGAATTAATTTTATCTAAAAATGAAATGGGAATATTTTATTTCCTGTTGATGAATCAGGGAAAGATTGTTACTCGTGATGATATTATGAATTATTTATGGGGTACAGATAAATTTATTGATGATAATACATTAACAGTTAATATGACAAGGTTAAGAAAAAGATTGGAAAAGATTGGTTTGTATAATGTGATTGAAACTAGAAGGGATCAAGGTTATATATTAATATGAAATTAAAAGATTATTTACTAGATAGGATTACCTATCTAGTTTTATTAATATTAATGATGTTAATGGTGTTATTTTTTTTATTAATGTTTAAAGTATCAAATGCATTGATTTGGTCGGTTATATTAGTAATGGTTTTATTTGGAGTTTTGTTAATAGGTTATGATTATTATCAAAAACAAAGTTTTTATAAAAGTTTTCTTAATAAATTAGAACAATTAGATAAAAAGTGCTTAATAACAGAATTAATTAGTCCGCCGAATTTTTTAGAAGGAAAGATCTTATATGATGCTCTTTATGAGATTGATAAATCAATGTATGAAGAAATAGAAATATATGAGAATAATCTAAAAGATTTTAAAGAGTATATAGAATTATGGATTCATGAGGTCAAGCTGCCAATATCAAGTGCAAAATTAATGATTCATAATCATGAGCAAAATGTAAGGAAGTTAAAAGATCAGGTCAATCGGATTGAAAATTATGTTGAACAGGTTTTATATTATGCTAGAAAAGATAACAGTGAAAAAGATTACTTAATTAAATCTTGTGATTTAGGAATGATTATCAGAAATGTAATAAAGCGTAATCAAGATAGTTTATTGTATCAAAAAATTAATATTGAAATTGAACAAATTAATTATACTGTTTTAAGTGATACTAAATGGTTAGAATTTATTATTAATCAAATTGTAAGTAATAGTATTAAATATCATTGTCAGAATAATTGTAAAATAATTTTTAAGGTAATTAAGACTAATAATATTGCCTTGGAAATAATTGATAATGGAATTGGAATTAAAAAGAGTGATTTAAGTAAAGTATTCAATAAGTCATTTACTGGTGAAAATGGGCGACTAGTTTCTAGTTCAACAGGAATGGGATTGTATATTGTTAAAAGATTATGTGATAAATTAGGACATAAGATTATTGTTGAATCACAATATAATAAATACACTAAAGTAACACTCTATTTCAATGATGATCAATATTACAACGTTGTAAGATGATGTAAGATAGTTCGATGTTATTAAGATTATGTTTTTTCTATAATTAAGTTGTAAAGGAGAATAATATATGGAAAATATTCTAACAATTGAAAATATTAGTAAATATTATGGAAATAAGAGTAATCTTACTAAAGCTATCAGCAATATTTCACTGAATATCAATAAAGGTGATTTTGTTGCCATTATGGGAGCTAGTGGTTCTGGTAAAACAACATTATTGAATGTTATTTCAACAATTGATAAAGTAACAAGTGGACATATTTATGTTGAAGGTTTGGATATTACAAAATTAAAAGGAAATAATTTAAATAAATTTAGACGTGAAGAATTAGGTTTTATTTTTCAGGATTTTAATTTATTAGATACTCTAACAGCTTATGAAAATATTGCTTTAGCTTTACAAATTCAAAATATTAAAGCTAAAATAATTGACCAGCGGATTCAGGAAGTCGCAGACAAATTAGGTATTAGTGATATTTTAAATAAGTATCCTTGTGAGATATCTGGAGGACAAAAGCAACGAGTATCTAGTGCTCGAGCAATCATTACTAATCCAAAGTTAGTTTTAGCTGATGAGCCAACTGGTGCATTAGATTCAAGAAGTTCAAAAATGCTATTAGAAAGACTTCAAAAACTAAATCAAGATTATCAAACAACAATTTTAATGGTTACACATGATGCTTTTAGTGCTAGTTATGCTTCAAAAGTTATCTTTATTAAAGATGGTAGAATATTTAATGAATTTGATCGTGGTGGTGATGATCGTAAACAATTTTTTGATAAAATTATTGATGTTGTTTCTTTGCTTGGGGGCGATGTAAGTGATGTTGTTTAATTTATCATTAAAGAATATTAAAAAAAGTTTGAAGAATTATGCTATTTATTTCTTTACTCTTATTTTGGGAGTTGCAATCTTTTATATTTTTAATTCAATTGAAAGTCAAACAGTCATGTTAAAGTTGAATAATTCAACTAAAGATATTATTCAATTAATAAATAATATTTTATCAGGGGTAAGTGTATTTGTTTCATTTATATTAGGTTTTTTAATTGTATATGCAAATCAGTTTTTAATGAAACGAAGAAAAAAAGAATTTGGTATATATATGACTTTAGGTATGTCAAAAAAACAAATATCAAAGATTTTATTAGTTGAAACAATAATGATAGGTCTTATTTCATTAATAGTTGGTTTAATCTTAGGAATTGCTTTATCACAAGTAATGTCAATTATTGTTGCTAATATGTTTGAAGCTGATATGAGTAAGTTTACATTTGTTTTTTCTCCTAGTGCGACGATAAAGACAATCATTTATTTTGGAATCATGTATTTATTAGTCTTAGTTTTTAACACTATTCAAGTTAATAGTCAACAGTTAATTAAATTATTAATAGTCAATAAACAGAATGAAAAGATCAAATTAAAAAATTCATTTGTTTGTATACTAATTTTTATTGGGGCAACAGTTTTGTTGAGTTATGCATACTATAATGTTACTGCTGGAGCTGATAATTTAACTGAAGAATTTTCAGTATTTTTACAAATGATTTATGGAGCAGTTGCAACATTTCTTATTTATTGGTCTGTTTCAGGTTTGGTTTTGAAATTAGTAATGGTTTCAAAAAATCATTATTTTAAAAATCTAAATAGTTTTACAGTTAAACAAATTAGTAGTAAAATAAATACTACAGTGTTTTCAACAACTATTATTTGTTTAATGCTTTTTTTAACTATTTGTATTTTTTCAAGTGCTTTTGCTTTAAATAAAGCTTCAACTGCTCAATTGAATGAATTAGCTCCTATAGATATTCAAATGCAAAAGGATGCTAGTAAAGATAATTTAACAATTGATGAATATTTAATTAAAAATCAAATTTCACTTGATAAACTAAAAGACATTTATACTTTTACTACGTATCAAAGTCCTCAATTAACCATTAGACATACTTATGGTGATGCTTATAAAGATACAAGTGAAGAGTTTTTAAATACAAGTGAAGAAATAATTAAACTTAGTGATTATAATAAATTAGCAAAAATGTATAACTTGCCAATTTATAATTTAAAAGATGAATATGTAGTAATGGCAAATTATGAGAATACTATAAATGCTCGTAATCAATTTCTTAAAGATAAACCAGATATTGAATTAAATGGAAAAGTATATCATAGTAAATTTGATAAATGTCAAAACGGTTTTTTATCAATGCAGTCGAGCCATATGACAATGGGGGTTTATATTGTTCCTGATGAAGCAGTTAATGATTTCTCACTATTTAATAGTTATTTGATGTCAAATTATAATAGTATAGATAAAGAAAATAGAAATATATTAGATGAAAAGATGCAAAGTTATAGGTCTGATATTTTATTGATTAATACCAAAATACAGATTTACGCCAATAGTATTGGTATGGGGGCTATGGTTATTTTTATTGGATTATATATAGGGATTGTATTCTTGATTTCTTGTGCAGCTATTTTAGCGCTTAAAGAGTTGTCACAAAGTATTGATGATAAAGAAAAATATCAGGTATTGAGAAAATTAGGGGTTAATGAGAAAATGATTAATCATTCTTTATTTAAGCAAATAGCAATTTATTTTTCGTACCCTTTAATTTTAGCAATCATTCATTCTATATTTGGAATTCAGGTTTGTAATCTGATGCTGCAAACATTTAATCAATCTAATACTTTTGAGGTAATTATTACAACAAGTATCTTTCTAGTAATTATTTATGGTGGATATTTTATTATTACTTATTTATGTAGTAAAAGTATTATAAAAGACAATTAAATAAAATATAGCGTATTATTAAGTTAAGATGAAAATTACCAGGAGTAAAATAAGATGATACTTATTTACTTCTGGTTTTTTATTAGTATATATAATATTCTACATTAACTGTAATAGATGCCATATTCAAAAGTATCTGTAGTATTAATCATTCTGTAACTAGTAAATAGATCTGTTAATATTGCAAATATATTAGCGCAAAATATATCAACCTCTTTATTATTGATTTTCACTTCGTATTATCCATAGTGATTGAAAGTTTATCCAATTTTAGTATTTAATTCATAAGGTTCACTAAATACAGAACATAGGATTAAAAATAGTATAATAATACAAATTTTATATTTCTTTCTCATTTTTTAGTCAAAGAATCTGTCGTTGACATATACAGTAGAATTGAAATTTCTTTTCTAAATAGCTTTCTATATTCATATATACTATACGTTATTAAATATTAATTAATTTTAATATCCAAAATACCCCTGTTTTTTACACTGAAATGCACTAACCTAAAGGTTTCCATACATACTAAAATATAATTACAGTACAACAAAAAAAGAACATATTAGAGATTTAGAAAAAACTATTATCAAGAGTGATTAATAGATATAAAAAGATAATTTTACATTGTATTTATTTATCTAGTTAATGTACTAGAATATACTGAAATAGAAAATCTAAATAATTGATATTATAACAATATTTAATGAAGAAAGTATTTTTGAATCTAGAGAAATGAAAACTGAAAAATTTATAATGATCAAGTAATGTAATCAGTTTATATATAAGGTATTTTTACTCATATAGATACTTAGTTATAAATACATGGTTTCTACAGTATGTAAAAAAGTATGATCTTTAAACAATAGTGTATAATCATATTTGTATAACAGTTCTTAATTTTTCAGGATAATGTTCAGTTAAAATATCATATGATACAATATATTTCTGTTGTTTTTTAGATGTTAAAAGTCATGATAAGATTAGTAATTTTATTGACTATTTTTAACTAATTTAAACTTGCTGAAAGGATTGCATATCTATGTTATAATGAAACCAAACGAAAGGGTGAAATATATGAGAAAAAGAATTCCTGTTGGATTAAAGGATTATGAAAAACTAAAGAGTGAAAACTATTATGTTGTAGATAAAACATTAATGATAAAAGACTTTTTAGAACAAGGAAATGAAGTCACACTAATTACAAGACCAAGAAGATTTGGAAAAACAATCAATATGTCAATGATGGCAGAATTTTTTGATATCACTAAAGATTCTAAAGAGCTATTCAAAGATACAAAAATCATGGATACTGAATATGCTGATCAAATAAATCAGTATCCTACTATCTTTATTTCATTTGCTGAAGCAAAAAGAAATAAAATTGAAGTTGTTCAAAGAATAAAGGAACAGTTACAAAATGTATATGATCAATATCTTCATATTTTTGGTAACCTGACTGATTTTGAAAAGAGTAACTATCAAAAAATAAGAAAAGGTCTGATTAATTCAGATGACGGGAATCTAAGTAATGTGGCTACTGCTTTATCCTTTTTAATGAAAATACTAGAAAAATACTACAACAAAAAAGTAATGGTATTTATAGACGAATATGACACTCCTTTTATTGAAGCAAATATTGGTGGATTCTATGATGAAATACGAGATGGGTTGTCTTCTATCCTCCATAATGCCTTAAAAACATCTACAAGTTTACAGTATGCAATGATGACTGGGATTCAAAGAGTTGCCAAAGAAAATATTTTCAGTGATTTGAACAACCTGGTTGTATGTACAGTAAAAGATCCAGAATATGCAGAGTATTTTGGATTTACTGAAAAAGAAACAAAAGAGGCACTAGAATATTATGATTTATCATTAAATAATGAAGTAAAGTCAATGTATAATGGATATCGTTTTGGAAAGTATGAAATCTACAATCCCTGGTCTGTCCTCAATTATGCATCAAGAAAAGTTTTAGAGCCATACTGGATAAATACAAGCAGTAATGAAATGATAAGAAAAGCAATGGAAAGCAGTGATGATGCATTTAACAGAGGATATGAGGAACTTATCCAGACAGGAAAACTGGAAACACTGGTAAGAATGGAAACAAGTTTTTTTGAAACCAGTACAACAGAGAATTTATGGGGACTTTTAGTAAATGCAGGATATCTAACGATATCTAAAGTCATATCATATCAGGATGGCTTATATGTAGTTAAAGTTCCAAACCAGGAAGTACAGCAGGAATTTCAAAAACTAACTGCACATTATTTAAAAGTTGCAGGAACTGATTTATTTACTATGTTTAGTGCATTAAAACGTCAAAAGAAAGAAGACTTTAAAGACAAATATCAAAAGGTATTACTTACATTACCTTCATATCATGATTTAAAAGATGAAAACAGTTATCATATGATGGTATTAGGAATGTGTGCATGGCTATGTCATGATTATAAGATTATAAGTAATCGAGAAGCAGGAAAAGGAAGATGTGATATAGTTTTAAAAGCCAGGAAAGAAAATCAAATTTCTTATATTCTGGAATTTAAGTATGCAAAAGACAGTAATACAGATTTAAAAGAACTAGCAAAGACAACAGTGGAACAAATCAAAGATAGAAAGTATGATACAGAAATAAGTGGAAAAATTATATATATAGGACTTGCACATTATCAAAAAAATGTTGAAATTGAATGGCAAGAAAAATAAGATATACAAACAAAAAATACCAATATCATTAAGTTAAGAATAAATGATATATTTATCATTGATAATATTAGTGGGAATGATATTGATGCAATACTACTCTCAATTACTGCTAGTTACTGTTTAACAGTGATAGTTGATTCAATTATATCATTTTGTTCACAATAAACGTTATTCTACATTATTGATTACCTTCTGCTGAACAAAAATAAGTTCCCTTAACTTCTTTACGCATTTCATATAAAACACTACCATACCTAGTGCAGTTTTTATTCTAGCATCAAACTTTATTGCTTATTCAATAAATTTACTCCTACTTTTACACTTTACTTTCAGTAGATAACCATAATATTGTTCTCTGTTTTTTCTCCATAACCCTTTCCATACCTTTATAAAACAAAAAACTACTTATAAAATTAAGTAGCTGTTTCGTAAAAATCATTTTAAATTATAAAATGAACTGTTTTGAGTTTCGATAAAAAATGAGCAAATAGTCATTCACATCTTGCCTGTTTTTGTTGTAAGCATCAAGCTGACTTATTTTAATGAAAATAAGTGAAGTCTATAATCAGTTATAGATGGATGTGCTTATTTATAACAAAACAATATTGGAAATCAATAATTGATAAATGTTATTCAATTGGAAAACCAGTTATAACATAATATCTTTTTTGACAAAACAACCGAAACAATGGCAAGAATATAGAGATATTTTAAAAGAGGGAATACAAAAAATAAATCCTAAACATCATATAGATATACTTATTAATGTAAGATTAACTGCATTAAATTACACTTTTACATATATTCAATTTCTTATAAAAAACAAAAAGATTAAGATCATTGTAGTGTATAAGCTACATATCTTAATCTTTTCATTATGTCAATATCCTAAAGTTAATTGGTTCTAATACAGTGCTTTTTTAGCATATCTAACAATTTAAGAGATACTTTTAATCAATTCAGTTTTACTAGTTTAACTGATGAAGAATCTAATAAATCATCTCAAATAGAATCCCTCTTCATTTTTGAAAAAAAGTTTTACATACTTTTTAGGCAAAATATTTATTTCTATTCTTATTTTTTATTCAAATTATATTAATTATTTTAATTTAAAAATAAATCCAATAACATACGAACTTACTAATGATAATATAATTAAAGCAATAAATATAACAAATACATTTCTTGACATAAATACAAAACTACTCGCAAAAATCATATAATACTGCATATGTGTTAACCACATATTTGTAGAATGATTACCAAAAGATATTATTATAAATACTATTGCTGAAAAAAGGGCAAAAATCATTGGTCTTAACACTATTCCCCTTATTGATATTAATCCAGCAATTATGTTATTACTTAATATTTTTTCTATATTTTGATTTATAATAGTCTTACTTGCAAATATTCCACCTATTACAAACGAAAACTGTAATCTTAATAACAACATTAATGCATTTATAAAAAGACTTAGTAATTCATTCATTGAAATAACTAAAATTTTCTTTTCTATAATAAACGCTAAAATATATATGAGAAAAGATATTGCTATAATCAATTTATATTCATATTTTCCTATTGTTTCAAATATTTTCTTTGATAAAATAACTAACAAAATATATGTTTGAACAAACAAAAAAATACCTACATAATTATTTTTTATATTTAGTTCTAATCTATACTTCTTAAATCTTTCTACCAATCTTCTTTATAAATATTTTCCTTATATCAAGGATACACAGTGCGTTATCCCATTATCTACATATCTTACATATGGTATATTCGAAAACTTGACTCATCATTATGTAAAGAAAAATATTTAAATATTCTAATAAATCTTTATTCTCATTATCTAATTTTTCTTCTATTAACTTAGATGCTAAATTGTTTATTGCTTATTTCTTTAATCTATTTGTACATAAGTCATAGTTATTAAAATATCTTCATTCCCTAAAAAATCTTTTAAATAATCAATTTATATTTCATTAACAAACATATATATAACTTTACTAAATTTAAACATATATTAGAATTACTATCATTTATAAGTCTTCCATACTTTTTATAATATATTATATTCCATTTCTTCCTATTTACTAATTAATTTATATATTATTACATTAATCCATAAATTATATATATAAACTATTCTAATACATAAAAAACCTAAGAATAAACTTACTTTGTACTTATATAGGGAAATAAAATAATAACTAATTTACCGCTTCCCAAATACACTCTTTAAAACTGTAACTTTATTCATTAAATATATTATTATATAACAAATAAATAGTATGATTACAGTAAACAATAAACTACCAAAATGCTGTGTTTTTATTAAAAAACTATTAAATACTTTATAATCAATTAATCGAACAATTTCTATAATTAAATTATTAATACATAACAATACAATACTATTTTCACCATATAAACTAAGTAATGAGATATTAAATTTGTCCATGTAATTCCCTATAATCACTAACAAACATAAAGATGTTATTGAAGCATTAAATAAATATAAAAAAATATTTTCAAAGTCAACACTTCCTAGCCCTACAAAACCATTATACTGAGCTAAACAAAAACAAACTATACCTAATACAACTGCTACCATAGAAACTAATTTATTGATTAAGTCAAATTTACTAATACTATATCCAATAAATATAAAAATATACCCAACGCCTATTTTTATAATTAAACAAATTAACCAGTAATCAGATATATAAGGAGAAAAATACATTAAAATCAAGCTTAAAATTAATATAATTGATTGTACAAACTTCTTATTGGAATACAAAAATAATAACTCTGAAAAAAAGAACACTGGAATAAACCACATTGATTCAATACCTTGAAATGTTACAATTTTAATAAAATAATCTACTAGCAATATTTTTTCACCTGAAATAAACTGATTAAAAGAAAAATATAAAGCCAATAATAAACAAAAAATAAGATATGGTATCATTAATTGATTAATTCTTTTCTTTATAATATATCTGTAATCTATACTAATATTTTTATCATTTTTTTTATATTTCCTTTCGAAAAGAATTCCTGAAACAATAAAAAAAGCTGGTATATGAAAAGAAAATAAATATGTTTTAAACATATTATCCTCGACAACAGTATGTGTATATATCATTAAAATTATACAAATTGCTTTCATATAATCTATACTTTTATCTCTATTTTTTACCATATAAATCTCACTTTCCTTTCCCCTTATAACTATCAAAAAATAATTAAATAAAAAATTAGCATATATTACTTTAAATCTTACCAATTATACATAAAGTTCTTTCATAATTTTGGCAATCAACTATTTTTATTTATAAAGATTAGTTCAATTTTTATGAGATTTAATTCCCCTATAGTATTTCATAGGGGATTAACTTTTAAATATTATTATAATTACCCATCAAATAAAAATAGATAAAAAAATAATAAATTACAAGATTATCTATAAATAAATAAAATTTAAAATATATTTTTTTAATCTTATTAATTTTATCCCTTTTATTATACTAATTAAAATATCATCCTTACTGTAAATAAAATGTATTACTTTTTTTAATATTTCGATAAATAATTCGTTTAGTCGTTTTTAAAAGCTTTTTCCAATATTCTTAAAGAAATCATAATAAAAAATTAAATATTCAAAATAAATTTATTTTTTTATTATTTTTTTTAATTTTTCATATTTTTGAATACCCAAAATATTTCTTAATATTTTATTTGGACTATGTATTAGTTTATCTCTTCTAATCTCTTTCAATCTCTTTTCTTGATCCTCTTTTTGCTTTTCATCATACCATGATGCATTAAACCAGTGTATAGAATAAGTATTTTTTGTCTTATTCATACTCCTGGTTTGGTAATCCATAGGACAAAAATATTCTTTAGGAAATAAAGTAGCCCCATTAATTACATTAACTTTTCCAGTATTAGTTACATCAAACAATAAATGTAGTATAGCATCAGTATTTCTTTTAGGACAAGGTGTTAAATCTAACGAACCATCTTCTTTAATAAAATGAATATCCTTATAATCATTAAGCATACATTCTACAATAACATTACCTTTTTTTGCTCCAAACCCTAAACCAGTTGCAATATGTGATTCATCTTCATAACCAAAAAATGATTCATTTACCAATAAATCATCTAAATTTTTAATAAGCTCTACATCTGTATCTAAATAAATTCCCCCATAATGATATATTATCCATAATCTTACATAATCCGTAACAAATGCCCATTTCTTTTCCTCGTAAGCTTCTTTTACATAAGTATTGCAACCTATATCAAAATTACTTTCATTCCACTCAATAATTTCATAATCTGGACAACACTTTTTCCAGCTTTTTATACATTGTTTCATTAATTTTGGTTTGGAATTATTGCCAAACCAACAATAATGTATTATTTTTGGTATCATAATAAATCTCCTTAATTATTTTCACAACTTTATTTAAATATCTATTATACAAATACTAGTTACATCATTATATAAATAACTAAAAATTACTCTTTTTGCATTAAAAAATATTAATATATTTTAAAGAATTATAATACTGCATTAAAATAAAAACATATTTATATGTATTAAAAAGAAGCTATCATTACTTATAGCTTAACCATTATTTACTATATAAATTTTGCAACCTAGCTCTCAATTTTTTAATATGTATATATATATTAAAAATTATATTTGTAAAATTAATAGATTTATCTAATCCACATATTGGATAAAGAAATTGAAATATCCTTGCTTTAATATTCTTTCCTGGAGGATTATTTAATCTACCATTTCCTTTTATTCCCTCTTGAACATCTCTCTCTTCATATATTAAATACTGTTTAATTTCATTAAAATATTTTAAACCACGATCAGTATTTATTAAAATTAATGATGGTCGATTACTCATCTTATCAATATTATTTAACTTCTTTAACCCCCAAAAATCAGCTATAGTTATATCTGAGATTCTACTGCCTTTAGCATATTTACAATCATAACAAGAATTTCTACTAATCATATTAGCATAAAATGCACTAAAATATGTATCTTTTGTTTTATCTTTTTGATAGATAATATTTTCATTTTCAAGTATGGTCAACTTTTGATCATATTCTCCTCTAAATAATATTTTATCAATTTTTTTAATGTTTAAATTATGAATATGTTTTTTAAGATATTCATTTGGCGGGGTTCCATGACATACAAGATCAACAGTTATTAAATTTTCATTACTTTTTCCAATAATTGATTTGAGTCCAGCTACTTGACAAGGTGTACCAACAAAAACTACTTTACCATCCTTTAATTTTTCTTTAACATCTAAATAAATATCATAAGAATTACTTTGTGAGTATTTAGAACCCCGTATCTTTGAAATATCTTTTTCAGAATTAACAAGAAAATGTTTTAAATTAATATTACAATCATAGTCACAACCATAAAAATAATTATTATTCTCTAATTGATATCTAGCCATTACAGTAGCAATCCCACCAGAAGCAGATTTAATTCTATCATCTGATTTTTTACTCCATGCAACATAACATTTATATGGTGTAGAATAAGATAGTTGTTTATTTTGTGGACATGTATTAACACATTTTTTACAAGCGATACATTTTTCTAAATTGATATATGGTACTATTTCAGATAATTTATTTTCTCTCATAGAAATACATCCTGTTGGACAAGATATCATACATGCCCCACATCCTGTACAATTATTTTTTGTTATTTTCATAATCTAACTTTCCCAATAACCATTGTCTTGAAAATTCTCTAAATTTGTTGATTTTATTAGTAACAATATCATAATCAATCATTTCATTATTATAATATTTATAATTTTCTTCACTTATTAAAATATTAATTAAATCTAAATATTCTAAAATCGAATAAATTCTTATATTTTGAGAGTTATATGCACTATCATTAAATCTTTTTAAAATAGAAAATTGCTTTTCAAATATTAAAGAAAATAGTAAACCATGATATGAATCCGTAATAACATATTCACTATGCTGAATTAAACTTATAAATTCTAATGGGCCAACTCTCCCTTTATAAACTTCTTCTTGATCACAATACTCCATTTTATTAGGAATGATTATCATCTTAAAATTATTTCTATTACAGTATTCTTTTGCATACTTATAATACCAATCTTTATTTTCCAAAAAATAGCATACAACAAATTTAGATTTACTTTTTAGGGTTGCTTTTTTCGCTATATTTTGCCAAAACAATTTATCATTTAATAATGTTGGATCACATACCCACGCCACGTCTTTTTTTAATATCTGTGTCAATTCATCTCTTGTCTGCTTTTCTCTTACCGAAATACCATAAAAATCACTTAACCACTTCTTTATTTGTTCTTGCTTTGTAATTGGAATTGATGCAGTTCCCATACTTGGAGCATAAGCTATTTTTTTCTTATTCACAAAATTTAAAAAGAAAAAACCATCAAAATTTATGTCTGCAACTGACCAAACTTGATCACTCCCACATATAAAACAATCAAATTTTTCATTTAAAGTTTCCATTTTTTCTCTCGAATAACAGAAATCAATCTTCAAATTTCTTTTTTTAAATTTTTCAAATTTTTTTTGAGAATTTATGTAATATCTATATCTAAAATTTCTTTTTGCAACATATAATAATGAAAGAATTCTTTTTGGAAAAAATAATTCTTTTTCTTTCAAAATTTTAGTATCAAAAAATTTACTTTTTTCAATCCGATAAGGAATAATTTCTTTATCAGAAATAATTATATTATCTATTCCATTATTTATTAGAAATCTTTGTAAAGAATAAGCTTGTAGTTCAGTTCCATAATTATTATATGTTATCCACGTTACTGTAGCTGTTTTCATTATAATTTTTTCACCTCAAACGATGGAAGAACAGTATGACCCCAGGATTTTGTATTCCAATTCATACCATAGTGTAATTCTGGTTTATCATTAATTTTAAATGTTGAAAAATTATTAATTACACATATATAATTATGCATTCCTAACTCATTTAATGTAAAAGCTGACATTCTTAAATAATACTTTGCTGAAGCCAGAATACTTGTATCTAAAACAAGTTCTATTTCTCCTATTTCGTCTTTCTTTATAGAAATTTGATTATTTGAAATGCACATTCCTAAAATTTCTTGTCCTTCTGATAAAACTACTAATCTAAATTTAATATCACTAATATTATCAACTGCCTTATATTTGATTTTAAATTTAATTTCATCACCACAATAGATATTCGAAATATCATTTTTTATTTCTAATTTTTCAATAAATAATTTCTGTTCACACCACTTTTCATGATCGTCTAAAGTAAATACCTTATCTTGTGCCTCAATATTATTATTTCCCAAATAAATAGCAATGCCTTCTTCTACATCACCTTGAAAGATAACTTTTCCTTTTTCTAAAACAACACATCTATCACAAAGTTGTCTAATTGTATTCATATTATGGCTTACATAAAGAACAGTTCTACCCTCTTTTATGGATACATCCTTCATCTTATTTAAACATTTTTGTTGAAATTTCATATCACCGACAGCTAAAACCTCATCCATTATCATAATTTCAGAATCTAAATGTGCAGCAACACTAAATGCTAGTTTTACATACATACCTGATGAATATCTTTTTACTGGAGTATCAATAAATTGCCTACATTCTGAAAAATCTATAATTTCTTCTATCTTACTATCTACCTCAGCCTTACTCATCCCCAATATTGCACCATTTAAATATATATTTTCTCTTCCTGTTAATTCAGGATGAAAACCCGTTCCTACTTCTAGCATACTTGCAATACGTCCATTTATATATATATTTCCCTCAGTAGGTGCTGTAACCCTAGAAAGTAATTTCAATGTTGTTGATTTTCCAGCACCATTACCACCAATTATTCCTAAACGCTCACCTTTATAAACCTCAAAATCAATACCATTTAATGCATAAAATTTTTCATTTGAATTATTTATCTTTTGACCTATTTTGGCATTTGGATCTTCTTTTCCCTTTACTTTCGCCCACCAGCTTTGTAAATCACCTTGTAATGTACCTCCACCAATTGTTCCTAAACGATATTGTTTCTTCACATTTTCTATTTTGATTGCTAATTCTTTTTGCATATATATCCCTCCTAGATTGTATCCATGAAAGTTTTTTGAACTTTATTGAATAAAATAATTCCAGAAAATAAAACTATTAAAGTTGTTACAAAACTAATACCTAAATACAACCATGGTATACTACCAGATCCTAAAAAAGCATATCTAAACGTTTCAACAATTGGCGCAACTGGATTTAATAACAATATACCTTGCCATTTTAAAGGAATTTGTGATAACGGATATACTATTGGAGTAGCATACATCCAAAGTTGTACTCCAAATGTAACCAAAACTGCTAAATCTCTATATTTAGTAGTTAAAGAAGAAATAATAATACCAAACCCTAAACCTAATAATGCTATCATTAGTAATAATAATGGACTTAACAACATATAAATATTTGGATTTACTGTTCCAGTTGAAAAAGCATAATAAACTACAAAAGCTAAAAACATAGCAAATTGCACACCAAAATTAATCAATCCTGATATAACAGTAGATATAGGAGTTACTAATCTAGGAAAATATACTTTTCCAAATACTGCAGCATTACCTATAAAAGTATTTGCTGTTTTTGTTAAACAAGTAGAAAAATAAGTCCAAATAGTATTACCTGCCATATAAAAAACAAACTGTGGCATACCATCTGTAGAAATATTAGCAATACCACCAAATACAATTGTAAACATTAATGTTGTTAAGATTGGATTAATGATAACCCAAGCAGGACCTAAAATAGTTTGTTTATACATAGTTTTAAAATCTCTCTTTACAAACATCCATATCAAATCTTTATAATTCCATAATTCATTTAAATTCAGATCTAATAAATTAGCTTTAGGTTTTATAATTGTTGTCCAATTTTGCATGATTTTTAATCTCCTTTTTATAAATTATCATAACTAGATTATTTTTTTCTTTTCATTTTATTTATTAGTGTTTTGCTAAACCAATATAAATACATAAACTTTGGAAAAAATTCATTGTATAAAGCTGGATAAGTAGAAATTTTAATATTTATTTGTTTTCTTAACTTCAATACTTCTCTAATGAATTTAATACGATATTTCTCTTTAATAATCCAACTTATCCCATTTTGTTTGATTTTATTCAAATTGTAACTAACTCCTTGAATATATGCATCAGCCACCCTTACATAAGCTTTGTTATATCCATTTTGTTTAAAAAAAGCTAATTGAGTTTCAAAAGCTTCTAGTGCATCTAATCTTCTAATATTCCACTGTGACTGCATAATACTATCATAGTTAATAAAATATAAATATAATGGTGCATTAACAAAAGCAATTTGCCTTGAATTAAATAAAACTAAATAAGTAGTAAATTCATCTTCATGAAGTTTACCAACTGGATAACGAATTTCATTAAAACAATCCTTTTTATACAATTTTGCACAAGCAATTGTAGCAACTATTCTTTGTCTCACATAAAAATCTTCCACATTATACTTTTCATACAAAAATGGCTTTTTCGCTATTTTAGCTTCTCCCTTTGTCCTTATATAATCACAAATACTTATATCCACATTTAATTGAATTGCAGCATTATGCAATTCTTCTAAAAATCTGATATCTATCCAATCATCACTATCTATAAATGTTATCCATTTACTGCTACTATTTTTAAAAGCCCAATCAATTCCTGCATTCCTAGCTGCTGACAACCCTCTATTTTCTTGATGAATAACATGTATTCTTGTATCTTTTTTTGCATATTCATCACATATCTTGCCACAATTATCTGGTGATCCATCATCAACAAGTATAAGTTCAAAATCATTATAAGATTGGTTTAAAATACTAATAATGCATCTATCTAAATATTTTTCTACCTTATATATAGGTACTACTACACTAATACTTGCCACATAAACACCCCCTATAATAAATATAACTAAAAATATTTGTACTATTTTATTATGATAACACTTCAAAAATAAGCACAAATAATAATTATTACTTAATAGCTTTTTTATATAAATTTATTAAAATAAATTATCTAAATCTACTCTATCAAATACTTCTAATTTTCCCCCTCGAGTAGCATTATATATTTTTAAATCATGATTAGCAGCAAATCTTTTTGCAGCTACATAAGTAAAAGTACTTTCATCTGTATTAGGTATGTATAAATTATCCTTATCTTGATTGTAATCTTCACTAAAATAATCTTTTACTGAATTATCTATAATAATTTCACCATTACTATTCATACTCATATGAAAATGATGATCCACTCCTATAAGATAAATTTCTTTTATTCCCATATAATATGCAATTTGTAATGCTGTATATACAACTGTTTTTGAATTAATTATACTTTTCGAAATATCAGTACTAAAAGAAGGCAAATTATTATTTTCCTTTGTTATAATATGAAATGGTAAAACATCTTTTATATCCAAATTATAATACCATTTCATTTCTGCAGGAATAAATTTAATTAATGCACTTAAATTTTCAATTTCTTCAATAGCAATCAATATATCACTTAAATGTTTCTGATAGCATCATCCATAAATCAGAATTTTAGTTTCATTCACACTTTTCTTCAAATATGGATTCCGGATTGTTTGTTCTTCCAACAAATCAACTTTTCGTTTAAATAAATCCTCTAAGGCATACTTTAAATTAAAATAGTTATCAAAATAATCAGTAACTTTTTCCTTATCAAAATTTACAACGAAGTCAATATCGCTTTCTTCACTAAAACGGTCTGTCAATACGGAGCCAAATACAAAAAGCTTACTCACTTTATGCTTTTTACATAAAGCCTTCAGTTTTCTTATATTATTTTCTATCAATTTCATAGCAACATTGACCTTTCACAAATATAATGATTATCCGTTATTTCTCAAAGAGTAAGTTACAATTATTTATTATCCTCTTCTACAATAAAACTACAAAATCGCCTGTTCAGTCAATTCGGGAATTAATGAGTGAAAGTCCGTTTAAGCAGAGCATAAAGCCGCCACCACATGATGAGAAGCAGACCGAGACTTAACAGCAGGCTTACCGTTTTGCCGGTATGCAGAAAATAGCCGATGGTAAAGGCAATGCCTTCTACGCCGTTCCAGGGATTCATGGCTATCCAGGTGTATCTGTAATTGCTGGCGACAGCACTCATGGAAAGTGCGGAACAGGCAATAACCAGAATGATGAACGAGATGATAAGAAACAGAATATTGATTTTTTTCATACGTATGAAATTCGGTTTGTGAGTGTGAAGTTTGTCTTTAATATAAAACAGGAGAGATATGTCAAAGTGAATTTTGGCATATTCTCCTGTTTTATTGTAATAGTGCGGATGTTTACTTTCTGCTGCTCAATTGGGAGTCTAAGAAAAACAGACCGGTTTCGCCTGCTTTTTTCACTTTGTCAACGATGCCTTGTGCGGTGGCTTCTTCTTCAACTTGTTCCCGTACGAAGCCCCACAGGAAATCCTGGGTAGCATTGTCTTTTTCTTCGTGTGCTATTGTTACCAGTTTATCAATTAATGCAGATACGTGGCATTCGTGCTGATAAACATGTTCGAATACTTCCAGTGGAGTACCCCATGCAGTCGGAACGACATTGATCTGGTTGATGACGATGTCGCCTCCGCGGTCGATAGCGAAATCGATCATTTTGTGGGCATGTTCCATCTCTTCTTCAGCCTGTTTCCGCATCCAGTGTGCACAACCGTTCAGTCCTGCTTTCTGGAAATAGATCGACATCGACAGGTACAGGTTTGAAGACCACATTTCAGCTTCTACCTGTTCATTGAAAGCCTTTGATAAGTTCTTACTTAAGATCATAATATTTTACTTTTATTGAGTTGTATTTGTATAAAATTGGTCACAAAAAGTGTGCCAGACTATTTTATACAATACCTTGTGCCATCATGGCGCGTGCCACCTTCATGAAGCCGGCTACGTTCGCACCCTTGACATAGTTGATATATCCGTCCTCCTCTTTGCCGAAAAGCGTGCACTGGTGGTGGATTTCAGCCATTATTGATTTGAGCTTGGCATCTACCTCCTCTGCGCTCCACGAGAGCTTCTGCGAGTTCTGTGCCATTTCAAGACCCGATACCGACACACCGCCGGCGTTGGCTGCCTTTCCGGGAGCGTAAAGTATCTTGGCGGCAAGGAATTCCTTGATAGCTTCCGGAGTTGAGGGCATGTTGGCACCTTCGCTCACGGCTATGCAGCCGTTGGCCAGAAGGGCGCGTGCCTCTTCGCCGTTAAGCTCGTTCTGGGTTGCGGAAGGCATTGCGATGTCGGCCTTAACCAAAGTCCAGGGACGCTGGCCGGGGTAGTAGGGGAGTTTGTACTCCTCGGCGAACTCGCTGATGCGGCCGCGGTATATGTTCTTGAGCTCGAACACGAATTTCAGCTGTTCCTCGGTCATGCCGTCAGGTATGATTACCGTGCCGTCGGAGTCGCTCATCGACACAACCTTTGCGCCGAGCTGGAGCAGCTTTTCTGCCGTATAGGTTGCCACGTTGCCCGATCCGGAGATGGCCACACGCTTGCCCTTGATGTCGATACCCTTGGTGGCGAGCATGTTGAGGAGGAAATATACGTTGCCGTAGCCCGTAGCCTCCGGACGGATCAGCGAACCGCCGAATTCGCGGCCCTTGCCGGTGAAAGTTCCGGTAAATTCGCGGGCCATCTTCTTGTACATACCGTACATGTAGCCTACTTCACGGCCGCCTACACCTATATCGCCGGCAGGCACGTCGGTGTCGGCACCGATATGACGCCAAAGCTCGGTCATGAAAGCCTGGCAGAAACGCATCACCTCCATATCGCTCTTGCCGCGGGGCGAGAAATCCGAGCCGCCCTTTGCGCCGCCCATGGCAAGCGTGGTGAGCGAGTTCTTGAATGTCTGCTCGAAAGCAAGGAACTTCAGGATTGACTGGTTTACCGATGAGTGGAAACGGATACCTCCCTTGTACGGGCCGATAGCGTTGGAGTGCTGGATACGGTAACCCATATTGTTGCGGACAACTCCCTTGTCGTCAACCCACGATACGCGGAACGAATAAATTCTGTCGGGTATGCACAGACGCTCAATCAGGTTGTAGCGCTCAAATTCGGGATACTGGTTGTAAGTGTCCTCGATTGATGTGATTACCTCTTCCACAGCCTGAAGATATTCAGGCTCGTTGGGGAAACGACGACGCAGGTCGTCAAGTACTTCTGCTGCTTTCATCTATTTACTGATTTTATTTAAAATGAAGTTGTTTTTACCTTAGTTGTAACCTTCCTGCAAGGTCTTTCTCTATTTTGTTTGCAAAGGTAAATATTCCAATTGAAATATACAACATTTTGCTACATTAATTTTGAAAATAAAGCAAAATTGTCATAAAATATCCGTTTTATCTAACAAATTCGAGCTTTCACACCGCCTCCCCGCAAAAAATCCGCTCAACCCGCCTAAAGTAGCCATGGTAGCTAAAATAGCTAAAATAGCTATAATAGCTAAAAATAGCTGCCTTAGCTAAAATACCCCCACCCGCAAATTCAAAATTCCCCATTCAAAATTCAAAATTAAAAAAATGCCCTGCGGACTACCACAGGGCATCTCTCTGACATGAGAATTAGCTGGAAAAAACTCTCAATCGTCTGCTGTGTTATTTATCCTTGTCGATAACAAGCCGTGCGCTCTGGAACACACTGATGTCAAGCTTGTGCATTATCGTCATTATGGCCTTTGCAGCCTTTTCCGACACGCGGTTAGGCATAAGCAGCGGAGCGTATGCCGCGATACCCATCACACCCGGATAAACACCCGCTATCGCGCCGCCGAAACTTGACTTGGCAGGCAGACCGGCAGCCATGTCCCACGGCAATGTCATCTTGCGCGGGCCTTTCGCGGCCATCATACCCACTACATGTTTGGCGATTTCGCCGTCAAACACTATTTTACCTGTCACGGGGTTCACTCCGTCGGCAGCGATCGTGGCAGCCATCATGGCAAGCTGTTCGGTAGTAGCCGTCATCGAGCGGGCTCTTATATATAGGTCGGTCGACATTGTGGCATCGTCATACAGATAATAGCCGTCTTTCGCGAGCTGGTTCACGGTATCGTCGTCGACAGCTTTCTTCTTGAGAGCCTCATAAATCTTGTCATCGAGAAGTGGAGCGGAGCCCATCAGGTCAATCATGCGGTTCTCTATGAAATTCCATTTCGAGTCAGGGTCGCCTATCGGTTCTATTGCCGAAATCGCGCGTATGCCGTGGGCGCCGTGCATGTGCGGTTTGCCGGGCTGCGCGTTGCACGGGCAGTGTCCGCTTTTCTTTATGAGTTCCTCGGGCGTATTCTGGCTCAGCAATATGGTCGAGAGGGGCACCTTGATGATACCGCCTAACGGCGATGCGGCGTCAGTGTCGCCTTTGCTGATTATAGTACCGTCGGCCAACGCTATAGTTATGCCGAATTTCTTTGGGTCGGTACCCTCGAGCAGCGGGTCTACGGTGCCTTCTTTTGACGATTTGAAACTCTCGAAAGCCTCCTCGACGGCGCTTTTTATCTCTGAAAGAGCTATTATTCTGTCCATAGTATTGTGTGTTATATGGTTATATAAGTTATTTGTTTAAGCTATGTTTTCAACGCCTTTCATCTGTCGATGGTTTGCTAATAAAATTTAAAAGCTGTATTTCACCATCGCTTCGAGCCGGTTGGCAGTGCCATGTTCATGACTCATGTCGGTGCGGCGTCCGTGCAGATACTCGATGCCTACCTGCAGGTCGCTTATCGGAGTGTAGAAGCAGTTCACCACCGCATAATTGCCTCGGCGGTATGCGTCCGGACCCATATTCTCCTGGTCATACAGACGGCAGAAACTGTAGGTGCTCGACACGAATACGCGGTCCGACAGGTTGAGTCTCACGCCTCCTGCCACGCCGAACGACCCCGGGGCCTTCATCTTGCCGTCCGCGCCGTCGCTGATAAGGTCATATCCGAATTCCGATATATCATTGATGTAATTGGCTATGCCCTTGCCGTATACAGCCTGGTAATATACTTCGGCTATCGAACTGATTTTTGCCACACCGCTGAGCTGTACGCCCCATCCGGTTGCAAATCTGTTTTCCGCCTTGGCAAGATTGCGGTACGACAGTTGTCGGAACAGCGCCGATGCGCGCACATGGCTGTCACCTCCGGCCCATTGATATTGCACATACGCCGGTATATCGGGACAACGCTGGTTTATCGCCTCGTTGGCGCCAGGGGTCAGCGTATAGTCAGCCTGCGGAAGTTCGGCCGAAATAGCCACTGTGAAATGCTTGTCGAGGGGCACGCGGTATTGCAACAGCAAATTGGTGGCTGATACCGCACCCGACGGACCCTGATAGTCGATTGTCGGCGACCCCGAGGCGCCGTCCTCAAACGTAGAGCGCGCATAGCCCGCAGTCACGTTATGCAGGCTGATATACGCTTTTTTCAGTTTGAATCCGTATGAATCGCCCGAGAAATTTCCTTGTACGTATGCATTCAATATGCCTAATCTGGTATTGCGCAGCAACTGGAACACAAGATTTGTATGCGTGGCGTCGGCGCCCAGCCGGTTGTGCAGCGTCGGATTGGAAGGCACGGCGATGTTGTGGGTCACAAAACCGTCACCGTCGATAGCTCCGTCGAAATCATATTGCATCACACCCTCCACATATCCGCCGATACCGAACAATGTGTTCCCCTGGCGGTCTATCATGAGGAAGCGTGGCACACTCGCATCCTGAAAATGCATATCCGAAGTGTCATACAGCACTCTTACCACTTCACGGTGCACGCCGTTGGCGCCCCCCGTAATAACTATAGTCCTGTCAGGTACAGGCACATAATCACTCTCCGATTCAACCGCGATGGTTGTTATAGCCCTGTAATCGGCTTCGCCGGCCTCTGAAGATGCTGCTTCATTCGAGTCGGACTGGCTTTCGCTTGCATTGATGCTGGCGGTAGCAAAAAAAGCTAATCCGGCAACAAAAGCGCATTGTCTTAACGCTGTCATATAACAATTAATAAAAATGAAAATAAAAAATCACCGGCAGCAAAATTTGCCACTTTTTATACTATCTTTGGATTTTTTTATAAATCCTACACACAAAAAACATTCCGGCCCCGCATTAAGTTCATACCCCGCCATAAATGTCCCCGCCGCATTAAAGTCCCATTCCTGCCACAAATATAAGTGCAACATACCCTTCACTTGAGTTGAGTGGGCTGAGTGGGGCGGGGGCGTCTCGCCCCCGTGGTAATTCCATTTAATATAATATCGCAGTGACATGCACTGCAATTTCAGCTTGCCCCGTGGCAACTCCCGGCGATATCCCCCTCGAAAAATAAAAAAGCTGCGGCCACCATCAACGGTGGCCGCAGCTTATATGCGGTAAACCTCGCGCCGGCTCAGCGCGAAAGGGTGATATTGTTCTCCTTCGCGATGCGGCGCATGTTGAGTATGGCGTAGCGCATGCGTCCGAGCGCCGTGTTGATGCTGACATTGGTTGCCTTCGCAATATCCTTGAAACTCATGTCACGGAAAAAACGCATGTCGATGACTTCGCGCTGCAGCTGCGGCAACTGGTTCATTATATTGAGCACATCGGCTGAAATCTGTGAATCAATCAGGAAATCCTCAATAGTGTCCTCGGCAAGTTCCTTGCGGTTGAGGAGAGATAAGTCCATGTCATCGGCCGAAACGACACCGTTGGCTTTCTCCTGACGGTAGTAGTCGATGATATGGTTGTGTGCGATGCGGGTTATCCACGCCGAGAATTTTCCACTCTCGGTGTAACGCCCCTGCTTGATTGTCGTTATAGCTTTGACAAACGTCTCCTGAAATATATCGTCGGCAAGCTCGCGGTTTTTGACAATATTAAGTATATAGGAGAAGACACGGCTCTGGTGGCGTGTCAATAATGTGTCGAAAGCCTCGTTGTTACCATCGGCGTAGGCTGCAACCAACTGCTCGTCGGTGAGCCGTGTAAGATTCTGCATTACTATATTATAAGGTGTTAATAAAGAGTAATGATGGTCAATAGGCTGAATACAGGTTTAATTAATAATAATAAATCAATGGGGAAACTCTTTTAAAATCGCAGAATTCATTTCCCGTAACTACAAATGTACTACATATTTTTCTAATAACCAAGACAAACGATGCCCAATTAACCATTCTTAATAAATAAATTCGCTTTTAAAGGCAATTTTCATCGTTCCGACACGTTACAGTGTTCATTAAAAAATATTTACGTCTGATACAATAAATAAAGCTCTTCAGGCGTTATAATAGCAGACGTCACAAACAGATACAGGCGTCGCATCATTCACCTTCAACACATTATGCCAATGAAAGAAATCTCTACTCCCGTTACCGTAACATCAGTGTCAGAAAAAGAAATTAAGATTGAAAAGCCCGGACGCCGTGCCCTTGACTTCGTACGCCAGTTCGCTCGCGTCTATCAGGCATCCCGCCTCCCCGGCCTCCCCGGAATAGTAATGAACTGACAAGAACCCTCCCGTGAAAATACAACCATGCGCCGGCTCGACCAAGCCGGCGCATTTTTTTTCCGGCAGCGACCTCCCGCTATCAGCAGTGACGCACGGTCTGTGCAATGCGGTTCAAATAGCGGAGAGCGTTGCAAAACTCGATTTTAGCTGACCGCGGAAAAACTGCGGCTGCTACACGGTTGATTATCAGGAGTCTTTGCATAGGAGCCGCGTTTTTTAACTGCGTAAAGTTTAGTTCTGCAACACCCTCGTTGGCAAATTTTTTCTTATTTGAACCATATTGCAAGGTCTGAGTGTATGATAATTCATTGCTAATCAATATTAGCTTGTGTAATACTTGTTGGCAATTTGCTGTAATTTTTATGCTTCTAATATAAAAATGCCGGTCGATATTGATATTTATTGGCGTTTTGCTTGTGTGGTAAAGTGAAATGGACTAATTTTGCGTATCGAAATTTTAAGCACTTTATTAACTAATTAATTCTGTTATGAAATTTTTTACTTCAATTCTTTGTCTGACAGCTGTATTGGCATCTTCTTTCACTGCCGGGGCTGCTACTACCTACATCATTGGTGACAACGGTATCCGCTACAAGGCCGACAAAAAAATCACATCACTTACTGTTACGACCCCGGCAAAGGGGAGCACCTATGTCGGCGATTATGTCATCCCCGCCACGGTCAAAACGGAAAATTATGGTGAACTTCCTGTCGTTGCTGTCGGTTCCAGTGCATTTTCTGAATGCGACGGATTGACCTCTGTTATTTTGCCAGAAAGTGTCAAACTGATTGACAACTATGCTTTTGACTCATGTCCGAAGTTGAAAAAAGTCGAGATGCCCGGAGTCACTACTATAGGCCACTGGTCATTCCGTTGGTGCACGGCTCTCGAAGATCTCGTTTTCCCCGAAGGCCTCACCACGATTGGTAACTATGCATTTGACCATCTGCTTAAAATGACAGTTATCGAGCTGCCGTCAACCGTTACCACTCTCGGCGGATTCGTTTTTGAAGGTAATCCTCAGATTACCAAATTTATCTGTCATGCAGTAACGCCTCCCTCAATCAAAAAAGGTCAGCTCGATGGCGATGATATATACACGCTTTTTGAAAATACCGATTATGGTGACATCGAGCTTGTTGTTCCCGAGGAATCTGTAACCGCTTACAAGACTGCTCTCGGCTGGCATTATTTCACCAAGATAACTCCCGCCTCAGCCGGTGTCGGAGACATTATGGCAGAGGAGGTTGAAGGTGAGACCGTATACTACGATATACTCGGACGTGCTGTGGCAAATCCGCAAAAGGGTCATCTCTATATCCGGCAGACAAATGTTGGCAATACGAAGGTAATCTATTGATTACAACAGGTATTCTACCGTTAAATAAATATTCTACATTAAAAAGGTTGTGCCTAGATTTAATTTTTGACACAACCTTTTTAGCGATAGTTTGGATTTTTATGCAAATATGACGAATTAAAATTCACATTGCTCAAGTTGAGTTGATATGGGCGGGGGCGTCTCGCCCCCGCCCATATAATTGTTTGAATCAGTTGCCGGAGAGTTTCCTTATTTCAATATATTCAAATGTGGAAGGGGCAAGGCCGCTGCGGCGAACACGCATTGACTGACCGTCAGCCGAAAGCGTACCGATTACTGTTTCGTCAGAAAGATTGTCGCCTGTTTTGACGGCTATGGAATTTCCCACCAGCATATAGCCGACATAATCACCACCGGACATAAATGCGGTAGTCGGGGTGGTAAATTTCACCGTATATCCCTCATCATCGCCCCATGTACTGCCTACGAGCTTGTCCGACAATTCAATCGACGAACCGCGTTTCATAACTCCGTCCTCAAGAAACGCACCGATTTCGGGGTTATCAGTTGAAACCTTGATTTCATCGGCCGCCGAACGTACGATTTTGATATTTATATCCCCGCTATAGAAAAAGCTCACATTGCGGTTGCGGTCCTCGGTAGAGGAAAAAGAGATATTACCGCTCTCAGGGTCGAACTTGCCGAAACCGACAGGGAAATTAATGCGGTCGGATGACTCAAATCCAAGTATCACATCGTTGTTGTCTTGAAAAATAAGCAACATTTTGACCGGATTGGGATAATCATCATTTATCGGGGCCGAAGTATGCGTAAACACGTCGCCCGCCTTGAATCCGGAATTTGAACTACATGATGATACTGCGGCGACCAGTAAAGTCACAAGGAAGATAGAGAAATACTTTTTCATGATATTGGTATTGTGTTGGTAATAATCGCAAATATAATTAATTAATTGTCATATTGCAAATTTTACAAATCAATACAGTTTAAGTAAAAGCATTCTAATACAGGTGGAACATGCGGTCCATCATCTGCCATTTTTCATCGGCTGTGGCTTCGGCGGAGCAGTCCTGGAAACGTGACATGAATGTTTCCCACTCCTGTTGGCGGGGGAGCTTGGCAAGTCGTTCCATCGCCTCGTCCCAGTTGAAATCGAGCGGGGTCTCCACTATCATGAACAGCTTGTTGTCGAGGATGTAGATTTCCATCTCGAGGATACCCACCTGGCGTATACCGTCGATTACCTCTTTCCATATCACACCTTCGGAATGTGCGTGGCGGTAGTCGTCGATGAACTTTTGGTCGCCCTCGCGCAACTGCATGGTGCGGCAGTAGCGTTTCACGGGCACATCATATTGCTTTACTTTAAATCCTTCAGCCATAATCTATATAATTAATCTTGTCAATTTGTAGGGACGCGATTCATCGCTAACCTTTACCCACAAATTGGGATTGAATCATGATTCAACAGGAGGAATTGATA
>OFGM01000491.1_pt1 | contig 36150 bp, 25 predicted proteins | sample 1521741 | NCBI WGS metagenome assembly OFGM01 (sample SAMEA3504079, study PRJEB24116) | mouse gut metagenome | biome: mouse gut; feature: mouse-associated habitat; material: faeces | place: Denmark | collected 2011
CTGAGCATCCGACTGATGCTCATTTCTTATTCACATTTGTTTTTAAACAAGCTCTTAGACCGGGGTCAGAAGCGGGCTTTTAGACCGCAAAATTAGCAAAAAATATCACTTTCCCAAAACAATCGGCATACCGCTATTCAGGTTTTTAATTAAATTTATTAATTTTGTAATAAATTCCCTGATACCAGATGTCGACATTCAGCATATACACTCTCGGATGCGGTTCCGCCAAACCCACTCTGCGCCATCAGCCCTCCTCTACGGTGATAGATCATCGCGGCAATCTGTTCATGGTCGACTGCGGCGAATGCGCCCAGCTCGGTTTCCAGCGGGCGCATCTTAAATATTCACGGCTCGGCCACATTTTTCTGACCCATCTTCACGGAGACCATGTGCTCGGACTGCCGGGCCTTATATCCACCCTCGAACTGGGAGGGGCCGGGGGAAGCCTCACCATACATACCTTTGAGGAGGGAAAACGGATACTGACCCAGATAATGGATTTTTTCGGACGTGACCTGTCCTTCGACCTGCGATTCAATGTCATCAGGCCGGAGGAGGCCGTGATATTCGAGACCCCCTCCCTCACTGTCCGGACCATACCGCTCCGTCACCGGATTCCTACCGTCGGATATGTCTTCGAGGAGAAGCCGCGCCTGCGTCACATACGGCCCGACATGATCGCCTATCATAAGGTTCCCGTGGCTCAGATCCGTGCCGTAAAGGAAGGCGCCGACTTCATCAGGCCCGACGGATCCGTCGTTCCAAACGAAATGCTGACATCGCCGGCCGACAAACCTCTGTCGTATGCCCATATCAGCGACACGATATACATGCCGGAACTGGCGGCAAAGATCGGGCCGGTCGATCTGCTGTTTCATGAAACGACATATCTCGAGTCGCATGCCGCCGATGCCAGGAACCGGTTTCACTCCACTGCAAAGCAGGCTGCGGCCGTTGCCAGGGACGCAGGCGCGGGAGCCTTGCTGACCGGTCATTATTCCAGCCGCTACTCCAAAGATGAAGACTTCCTCCGCGAGGCGAAGGAAGTCTTCCCGGACGTGATTCTAAACCGCGAGAACCTCCGTACTGATCTCGACTGATCACTCCATATCCTTTACCGACAGCTCTGCGCCGGCCGAGTGAGCCACCATCAGCGGAGAGTATTGGGACTGGGCTGTGGCTATGCCGAGCGAATACACTCCCTCACGATCCACATGGCAGTCATAACTTATGACATGAGTACCTTTCGGCAGGAATGGTATGAAGAGATTTGTTGATTCATTCCTCACCTCCATGTACATGCCCACTCCGTCGGAAGATATGTATCCCGACACCTGGCCGTCAGGCTCGAGACAAGCCGAGCGGGCATCGGTCACCGCCACATAGTCCATATCGCGGTCGGAGGTTATACTCAGTGTTACGCGGACACGGTCGCCCACACGCAACTGCGAACTGACGGCCTTCTCTCCGGTCTGGCCTCTTTCAATCACATAGACTGCCTTGGCAATGGAAAGCTGAGGCACTTTTTCCGCCTTTACATCGAGGATCGGAGCCACATATTGCGAAATTACGCCGCCCCATGACGGTCCGGAGGATTTCTTCACCACCTCGAGGGTCTTCCCGGAAACCTCCAGCGGATTGAGGTCCACAGTCAGGGATCCGGTATATTTAGCAATATGAGGTGCGGCAATCTCCCTGCCGCCGATTCTGAACGAGGGCGTCTCAGAGGGCACGGTCCACTTTGTGCCGGACGAAAGCAACGCCCGGATCACTCCGGCAAGATTGCGCGAATCTCCCCAGTTCTCGGTCTGTCTGGACAACACAAGCCATTGACGCAACTTGTCGATGTCGGTACTGTGCGGACGGATCGCAGAGAAAGCCTCGAGCACGCGTGCCGTGGTGATGAGACGGCTGTCACCGTTCAAGCCTGACGGCAGGTTGTCGAACCACATCCCCTTCTCCGGAGTATATGAACCGAACTGATGCAGCGACTCAAGGATAAATCCGGCCAATGCATCGTCACCCTTGCGGCTGAGAAGAATTGCGGTCTTGGCTTTCTCGTCGATAGAGAAAGATTTCCACTCTTCCTTTATTTTCTTCATCGCCGCATTCTCAAGCACCCCGAAACCGGCACTATTCCCGGCACCGAACGCGCTCTTCACAAACAGATAGTCGAGCATTGCCCGCAAGCTGAAATATTCCTTCTTAGTCCGCTCCCAGTCCTGTACAAACTCCTTGTCACAGTATGCGAAGGCCTTTTTCGCCATACCGTCGGCCTGACGGGGCAAATAGTCCATCTGCCGGAGGTCGGACAGATATTCGAGTACTCCATAAGTAATGAATTCCGACGATTCCATTCCACGGCACCACCCCCAGCCGCCATCGGCGCGCTGCAGGTCGGAGAGCCGGGAGAGAGCTTTCTTTACGGCGTCGGCACTCCTGACAGTATCGGTATATTGCGTAAGCGAAGCCATCCTCATGGTCTCGGCGGCCGCATCGTTCACCCACGGCGTGTTCCGCAGAGTCACGGTCTTCAGCGCCGCATCCTTCTCCAGATTCGACACAAGCAGAGAGTCTGCGGCGTTTGCCGGCGACGCCATCTCCCTGACGGCAGCTATCAGCCCGGGATATTCGCGGAAGAGGCCGGAAGCGACAGCATTGCCATATAGGGCGCCCGCCGCAGAGAACACACTCGCCGACTCCGGCTCCAAAATAGCCGGCAGGGCCGTGACGCATTCCCAGACGGGATTGTCGCAGTAGCGCAATGTCACCTTGGCCTCCTTATCATATTTCGGAAGCTTCACCATAAACAATCCTTCGCCCGGTCTGAGATAGAACGGAGCGGACTCGACTACCGGAGTGCTCCCGGGAAGTACGGGGACAATCGTCTGCTCGCCATCGCGATAATTTTCCGACGATGCGTAGACCCTTACGGTCAACTCCGAGAAATCTGCCGGCACTTCATAATCCATTGTCACAACCCTTGAACCTTTCGCCTGCAGAATCCCGGGGGCGAAGTCCCGGCTTGCGACCGCGACACCGGTCGCGGGGTTGACAAGCTCGATGAGTCCGGCCACCGGCGCCTCGGCATCCGTATTGTTGAAAAGCGTGGCGGAAATTCCGACCTTGTCTCCCACCCGCATGAAGCGCGGCGCATTCAGCCTGGCCATCACCTTCTTGGAGGCCACGACATCGAGAATCCTCACCGCGCCCTTCATGTCGGGAGCCCAGCCCGCTATCTGGAACTGCCATGTCCCTATGAAGTTCGGCGCGACATAATCCAACTCGACCACTCCATTCGAATCCGTGTGCATAGAAGGCATGAAGAATGCCAGCGGAGTATCCACATCCCTCGGGAGCGGTTCCTGTACCGCAGCACCTTCAGAGCCGCTATCTCCCGCCTCCCCTGCGGCAGCCTCCATTTTGGCACCTCGGGCAAGCTTCCGGGATGTAACATTCACCGACCTCAACATCTCAGACCGTGCGGCACCATAGGCCTCGTTGGTCACATTGGTCACATAGGCAGGATAGTGCATGTCGTATAGCTCTTTACCGTAGAAATTCCACTCCGGGAACGAGAAGTAGGAATATATGCAACCGGGTCGGGACACCGGAACAAATCCGCTGTTCATTCCCCTCCCGGGATTTCTGTAATCAACAGTGCGGTACGGATTCCAGTACAGCTGTCCGGCAGGATTCATCTGCCAGGAGAAAGGCGCGATAGCGTTGAGCGCCTTATTGCTCATCACGGCCGCCGCAGCCGCATCGGCAAGAGGACGTCCTCCTGCGGTAAATCTGAATTTCCAGCTCTCACGTGCCGTCGGATCGATTCTGTCGCGGAACGATTCCGCGACAATCTCCACCTGCTCCTGCTGCACGGCGGGAACCACTGTGACAAGACCGCTCACTCCGCGCAATTCCCGCATACCGAGCAGAGAGATAAAAACTCTTTCATCGTCGGCGGGAGCATCGATTTTTATGGAAGCCATTCCATCGGAAACCTTAATCCACTCCCCGCGGATAGACCGGCGGCTGTCGGAAATCCCGGCATATATGTAGCTGTCGGGATAACTCGACCCCACGCTGACCTTCACAGTCGAAACTCCGGAGGGAACAGTGACCATGCTTTCAGGAATCCACAGCGGCACGTCGACCGGAGGACGGCTGTCAGATTTTCTGTAAAGAATGAACTCATGAGTGGAATCCATCGATCCGTCAGGGGCCTTGAAGTCCTTATCGAGGGAAAATGTGATTTTATATCCGGACGATGGCAGACCGGCGAGTTCAGGACGGAAAACGGGGCTTTCAAACTCACCGCCCGACACAACGGAGCCGTTCCGCACGTTCTCTATCCTGTAATACACTTTCCTTGTCACCGGACGGTTCATAATGTCGCGAACCCAGACGCTGAACCCCGATTCGGGATAGTCCGACAATTCAAGAGTTTCGGGAATGACAGGAGAAATGGTATATGCTCTGGTCATAGAGAACATCACCGGAGAAGCCGGCTGGGTTTCGCCAGCCTTGTCGGTGACATCCACATCAAGCTGGAACACACCGCGCTCATAACGTGTGCCACGGAGCGATGCAGTGGGGAGGGATATGACGAATTTACCGTCGGGACCGGTAACGGTTTCCGATGCAAACGATGCGCCCTGCGTGTCGCGGCGCCACCACCATGGCTGACGGTAGGTGACCTTGTACGCCACCTTTGCGCCGGCCACAGGCATGCCCGCGTATGTAAGGGCCTCCCCGCTTATCCGGACAGTATCGCCGGGCACGCACTCGCCATCGGTGCCGGATGTCACCACGCGGAATGTCGGCGCCTTGTAATCGGCAACTGTAAATGAGGCATCACCAAGCCCCTTATTGCCCGATTGCAGCGATACGCTGTATCTTCCGAGCAATCTGTCCCCGGGTATCCGGAACGAACCTTCGGCCCGGCCATAATTGTCCGTAGTAAGCCGCAGCGTATCGAGTGCCTGATAATTGGCATCGCGAAGTACCGCCGTTATTCCCTTTCCCGGCTCCTGACGCATCTGATGGCCGGTGCGGGAATATACCGCCGCAACAAAACGCACCGTGTCGCCGGGATGAAAAAGGGAGAGGTCTGTCAGAACCTGAGCTGCATATATGGTCTTGTCGACATCGTCGCCGGGATTCCCATAACTGTAACTGTCGCCATAAAACAGCTGTCCGTTTTTCTCTATCCTGTACTTTGCGGAGTTGAACGGAATCCTGACTTCTCCGTTATTTCCGGTGGTCAGCACCTTTACCGTCGCTGCCCGGGAATTGCGGCGGTCGGTGAACGTCACCTTCGCTCCAGGCACCGGCTTGAGATTCGAACCTGCCGCCACATGCAGGATGCGCTCCTCTCCCCTGCCGGTCACGAAAGCCGTAAGATCACTCACCAGAATAAGTGAGGCCACGTCATCCTTGACACCGTAGATATCGCGTGGAGATTTCGATGAGGAGGCCACCAACGCATAGCATCCGGGAGTGAGGGCCGGAAAGTCCACTTCAGCCTCACACTCGTCGGGAGCCTGTCCGGCAAGATTGACACGCAAGGATGCGGCAGCGGCGCCCACCGAACGGAGACGTGAATACTTCACGCCCTGGCTGTTGTCCGTAACTGCGCATGGAACGGCAAGAATATAAGGCGCATAGATATTTGTGCCTGACACACTCACCTTTATCGCACGTCCGGAAAGGGACTGCTCCGGGAAATCGAGAGAAATCCGCTTTGACTCAAGGTCGTTTATAACCGAATATACCTGGCCGATATTTCTTGCCTGAGGATGTGCCGCGACATATTCCTTGCAGATGGCAAGCTGCCGGCGCCGGATTTCATTGCGCGCATTGATATCGTTCTCCCGGCTTGCCTCATAACCCGGATACAAGACAAGATTATGAGCATAGTCGGCCACGAAACTGCTGCCATAGTCGGTACCTGAGAACATCTCATAGCACTTCCTGATGAACTGCAGCCGATCCTCGCCCGACAGTATTTCTAGTTTAAGGCGACACAGCTCCGACAGCAGAAGTCTGGCGGAGTCATTCTGATGATTCCGTATGGCGCCGTCCAAAGCGTTTGCCCGACATGTAAACACGGGATCGGCATCCGACGGAACTCCGAAAGGTATCATATCCCCTCCCCCACCGGAGGAGCTTTCGAATTCCGAGAGTATGTCTGCAGTCTGCACCGCCACGAAATCACAGACAGTCATGCCGGCGGCCTCAGCATCTTTTGTTCCGGTCAGCAACGGAGAAATTTCAGCGAGAGGCATCGAGGCCGACGGTCCCGATTCCCTGAGAGCTGTCGACACGAGTCCCACCACTTTGGCGCGGAACATATCGCCGTCCCACTCCAGCACATTTTCCGGCACGTTATCGGCCGGAAGGTGCCGGCGATCATACATGAAGCGGTTACTGCCATATATATCGCCATAGAGCCTTGCCTCCAGAAGCATGGCAAGCTGACGCCAGGGAGCTCCGGTCCGGGAAGCGAGGTCTGAGAAGATTTCGAGGCCCTGACGGTAATTTTCGGAAGACACAAGATCGCGGGCTATTGTAAGCTGTATCGCCGCCCTGAGCGCCTGTTCGCCGTCACCACCGGCAAGAGCCTTCTCCAGCCGGGGCAATGCATTCTTCTCCACCGTCTCAGGGAACGCGAAGTCCGGTTTTGCGAATGTATTTTCAACTTTCTTTTTCTCCATTGTCTTTGCTGCGGCTCCGACCGCCAACAACCCGAACAGGGCCATCATAATGATTCTCCACCTCATATCTCTTTCACTTTTTTTACTACCCGATACCTCTTACCGGATATTATTTAAAACAAAACTCCCGGGGATTTTCCCCCGGGAGCCCCTCTGCAATCGCGGATTATTTCTTCCGGGAATTCCCGAACCTTCTCTTGTGACGCATCTCGTGCATCTTGTTCCGGAATTTTTCCTCGGCATCCTTCATCTTGTAAACCTGTTTCGATGTAAGGAACTCTGAAAATATAGCGTCATACTTCTTTTCGATTTCCGCATCTTTTTCCTTGGCCTCAGTCATGGCCCGACACGCCTCGGTGTATTCCTGCTCCGAAGGGTTGCCTTCGCGAAGTCTTTTCTCGATTCCTCTTGTCGCTTTGAACAGTTTGCCACGTTCAGCCCACATACGGTCATAGACCTCGAAAAAGCGTTTCTGCTGAGACTCCTGCAACTCTATTTCCTGAGCGATGAATTTCATCTTGAATTCATGCATCTCCCTGCGCATATCCTCACGTTTCTCCCGGGATTGCGATTTCTGCGAAAACGCGGGCAACGCGAAAATCAAGGCTAAAAGCAAAATGTAAATCTTTCTCATATCAATTCACATCCCTGTTTATTTCTATTCCGGCATATTCCGGGGTGAGGGAATAACCGAAATCTTTTTCAAAATCTTCCATGCTGGTATAACTTTCGCTCAACTCCATCTCCGCCTCCATATCCTCGAGCGCGGAAACCGGGGTATAATAATCCATCACCTCGGACTGCTCCATAATCTGCGCGATATTCTCGGGGGGATTGTCCAGACTCAGTTGTCCGGCTCCGGACACTCGATGGAATACATTCATCATAAGCCAGATACCGGCGAACATTGCCGCCATGTACGTATATGGCTTAAGCCGCTGCCACAACGTCATCGGAGCCGGCTTCGGCTCGCACGGAAACTCCGGAAGGCTCTCCGTCATCCCCGCAGCAAACGACTCAAAATAACCATCCGGCACCCGCCCGGGATACTTATTGCCGAATTTATCCATTATCCTCTGTTCCTCGTTCATTTCTTTCCGTTATATAATATGCTTATATATATTGACTTCCCATATATGAATAAGTTTAAAAACACTTTACAATATTTCGGCAATTTCACACCTTCCCGTTATCTTTCTGATTTACATACGGATATATTATTTCTTGACGCGGCTTCCTGAATAAATTTGGCTCACGGTCTCTTTTCTTGAAAAAAATTTTTTTTAACGCGAACTTTTTTTCGGCAACCGATGTTCTATAGGTATAAAAATCGTTTCATGATGTTAGGTTAGTTCGAAAAAAGTATTATGGAAAACACTTGAAAACAGCTGGTTGTGAAACCGGCTGTTTTTACGTCGTACAATAATGCCAACAGGAGCACCGAGTCAGTCTCACTGTATTGTCAGATACGGCACATCCGTTGTCACACCAGTCCCGATATCGCAGCAGTCACTTTTTTCATGGCATGATGATACGAAGCCTTCAACGCACCGACACTGGTACCGAGAATTTCAGAAATCTCTTCATATTTGAGTTCATCATAATAGCGCATGTTGAAGACCAGTCTCTGCTTTTCCGGAAGGGATGCGATTGCTTTCTGCAGGGCTTTCTGCAGGTCATCGCCATCGAAGTATGGATCACTTTCAATTTTTTCAATGATATAATCCTCGCCACCCTCGCCGGCGGTGAGATTACGGCGCTGCCGCTCCTTATTAAGAAAATTTATCGATTCGTTGACGGCAATCTTATAAAGCCACGTCGACAGTCTCGCATCGCCACGAAAACTGTGAAGATTGTTCCACACACGAAGGAAACAGTTCTGCAACAAATCGTTGGCATCCTCATGGCTTCCCACCATCTTGCGTATCTGCCAGTATATGGGTTCGCCGTATAAACGCACCAATGTGTCGAAACCCTGCTTTGCAGTTGCCGGATTCCGAAGGTCCTCGATGAGTTTTGCCTCGTCTATAGGGGCTTTATATGCCATTTAGGTTAGCCGTTATTTTTTCTCCTCAAAGTTAATCAAAAAGATTGAATTAAGCGCGTTTCATGCAGATTATATAACGAATTTTAACTAATCAATCTTTTATACGACATGATTGTTATACTATAAAACATATTACGATATTAACACTTATCTCTATGAAAAGGAAATCATTACTGCTCGCATTGACGCTCGCCGGAGCCGTGGCAGCCCCGGTTTCCGCACAGTACACAGACATCATCAACGGAATCACCAACACGATGAGACCGGCCATTTCCGGAGCATCTTCCTACAAGGGATATGTCGAGGGAGCATACACTCAGGGGTTCGGCAACTACCGCACCAATTTCGCTACCGTAGCTACCTCACAGGGTTATAAGTTCACTCCGTGGTTCTACATGGGAGCCGGCATCGGCATCGACTTCCTATGGAGCACGGTTGACGCCACATGGGGAGATTCGTGGGGTTCGGCCAATCCGGAAATGTATAAGAAATCCCACACGACTTCGGCGGTGATGATTCCGATATTCACCGATTTCAGATTTATCATGGGAAGTCAGACTTCCGCCTCCCTGTTCGTAAACCTCCGTTTAGGAGCGTCGTTTCTCTGTTCCGACACCTATATCCAGATCAGAGACGGATATCTCACAAGTAAGGAGTACTTCTACTTCCAGCCTACATTCGGTGTACGATTCCCCATCAACATCACCAATCCGAAACAAGCCATCAATGTCGGCGTGCATTACCGTCTGATGACATCCAACTATTGGAGCAGCTGGCAATACAACGCAGCCATCAACGGTCTGGGCCTAAACCTGTCGTTCGAATGGTAGCATAAAGGAATCTATGAAAATGGAGCGGGATATCCCGCTCCATTTTCATAGATTAAAGTTTTGTTACTTTTCCCATGAAAAGAATAGTGCCTGTAGAAGTCTCGCGGATTAGATAGATAAAAGGACGGTTGAATTCCAGTTTCAACTCATCATCAATTCCAGTAACCATTCCCGGCATGGTCACTGCCGCCGCTTCCGTGCCGGATTCATCCACACTTACGGTGACACCGGTCAGTATGCTGCATAAAGTCAAAGGATTGCTGTAAATAGCATTGAATTGACTTCCTGAATGAAGTCCTGCCTCCTTGAAGTAACCAAGGACATCAAAATCTGATGAAGATGTAAACTTCGGGAAAGAGAGGTCCACAGAGTAATATCTGCGGTTATTGATCATCCCGACATACCTTTCATTTAAGTTTTCTATCAGATCATCGAAACCATCTTCCCGGACGGGGAGAATCGATACCATCTCAAAATTGCCGTTACCATAAGGCATTGACAATGCTATCGCATCATCATCCACACTGCAGGCGAATTTCTTATCAGAAAGATGCATCATATCCACTTCCGACTCCGAGCCGTCTATATTTGAAAATCTCTCCGATTTTGTATTGCCTTTGTCAAAGCGTTCTTTCCAGATACCTTTGAAATACGTGGCATTGACTACTGCGAAATCATACATCAACGGCTGTTTGATAAAATCTCTTATGAGTCCGCTGGTTTTGTCTTCAATCCATGAATTAATAGCCTTCTGCCCCTCAGCACCAGACGGAGAAACACTCTTGTATTCAGAATTATATATCTCCGTCATCACACTCGCAAAATCCGGAACAAGTGCGTTTTGACCACTCCAGACAGAGTTGGCCAGCTTGCATTTCGTAGATGAATCAACCACCGGGAGATTCCGTAAAATCACTTTACAGTACTCATTGAGTCTGTCCAGTCCCTCGGATTTGTCGGCAAACCCCAACAGTCCCAGGATCGCATCACGCGAATCCCCATTGTCTCCGTTTGCAAGCATCGACAGGGTTGTCATCACGCTCAGCGGTGAAACAACTACATTTTTACCGTCCGCCCCTGATTCGACTTTTGTAAATAAATCCAAAGCAAAATCATTGGCATTCGAGACCACGGCTCTGGTTTCATCACTCATTTCTATCTTTTTATACGGAGATACCCGATCTTCATCATTGCCGGAGCAACCGGCAACTGTCATGGCTATAGAAACAGCCATAAAAATTATTACTCTATTTTTCATAAACGTATTTTCAACATCTACTTATTGGACTCAGAACCGGTGTAAGAGTAATCCGCACACACGACAGGAAGTCACGGTTAATTGATGCTTCCGGATCTGTGTCAGAAAGCATGGCGGGGTACGCGCACTCTGGCCGGCAGACTGGCCTCAGAATTGTGTACCCCGCACATAATTGCATGGTATTTGTCGTTGTCAGAACCGGGTCACCTTTCCCATGAAGAGGATCGTTCCCGTGGATGTCTCCCTGATCACGTAGAGGAACGGGCGGTTGAAATTGAGCACCACTGGCTCAGACATGTCCGGACCGGGGGATGTCTCTATTCCTATTCCTGTCGCCGCTGCCGCCTCGACACCTTTCTCATCAACTTTGATATTGACTGCCTGAAGGATTTTGGTTATGAACGCGTACTGCCCCTCGACCATGGCGCTGAAGCCACGGATAAAGGCATCACGAAGTCCGAGACCTTGCATCACTTCTGTCATATCGCTCTCCGTCTCAGTCTGGAATTTCGGAAAGGAGAGAGCCACGTGGACAGGCAGGTTTGATTCCATCATTTCAGTCAAGGACTTGAATTCTTCGTACGACACGCTACGGAGAAATTCCTCATAGCCCATCTCCATGGACGGCAGCAGTGCCGTCAGTTCGAGATTGCCGCTGCCGAACGGGATCGATATCGCCTGAGCGCGATCGGTCTTCGCGTAGCTGAACCGTCTGTCGGCACGCATGAAGGTCGCTTTGGAAGAAGACCCGTCAAGATTTCGGAAATCACCCCGGCTACTGCTCTCTTCGGCAAACTCTGTGGTCCATTTTCCTTTGAAATATGTAGCGTTGATGAGGAATATATCGATGTTATTCAACGATTTGTTCAGGAATTCCGGAATCATGCCTCCTGTATAGTTATCCACCCATCGGTTGATGTTCCTCATGCCTTTTTCGCCATTGGGATTCATGGGAATCTCATCGGCGGAATACAAATTGGCAAGCGCGTCGGAGAACGATTTCATCACTTTCAAGTCGGGCTTGTGCCAGAACGAGTTGGCGAGGCGGCATACAGTGCGTCCATCCAGCTTCGGGAGTTCCGTAAGCATTATTCGGCAATAGTCGTTCAGCTGTGACATGTCGGCTGTGGCGGGGTCGAAGCCGAGGACGCGGAGCACATCGTCGCGCGATTCCCCGGAGTCGCCGTTGGCCACCATGGCAAGTGCGATTGCCATGCTGGAGGGAGACACTGCCGAGTTACCTTCCGTCAGCCTCATCGCCTCGCGGAAGAAATCGAACGAGAACCCGCCGGTCCTGTCTGCCACGGCCTTGGTCGCGGCATCCATCGTGATTGAGCGATAAGGGGTCTCCTCCCAACTCGGTTCTTCATACTTGCGCATCGGGGGCATCCCGTCATCCAGTCCGTCGGAAGATCAACCGGTTGCAATGACTGCCAGTGTAGCGGCCATGCATACGTTTAAAATTCTTGTTTTCATAACTCGAGTATTTGATGGTTTATAGGTTACTGATTTGGAGCGTGGCCGATTCCCATATAAAGATTTGTGAACTTCGGAGCACTTCCATACGTTCCGTCATCCGGTTTATGTGGATTTCCACCCAATGACAAAGATGAGTACAGGAAATAGCCGTTGGCAGTACCTCCCCAGCCCCATATTATATGATAATAATAATCATGCTGTATGTGCTTGGGATCATCTATGGTCGCAAGTCTGTAAACGATCTCATAACCTCCGTCTGCCACCCAGGCATGACCCAGAATTTTATCTGCCTCATATTTATAACCAGCCATGAAGAGTGGCCTTTTCATTTTCAGTTGTGTCTCCATATCATAAGTGTTGAACTCAACATACTTCCCATCTGAATAACCTAATCTTTTAACAGCATTAACGTATTTTGAAGGATAGACACTTGTTGCATCAACACCGTAGCTTGCATCAAGATATTGGGAACGCCCCATTATTTCAAACAGTCTGCTCCAGCTGTCGTGATAAATCTGCTGGTACATCTCGTTCCACTTCACCTGACAGCCCTCTATTGTATCTGGATATTTGTAATAGCTTACAATAGTACCTAATGCTAAGGGACCACAACCAACCAATGCTTGCTTCCCATTAATTTGGGGGCAATATTTGTTGTAGGGCCATTGTTGATGGAATCTTGACCTGAAACCAGTGATGAGAGGCTCGCAGTATTCTGTTTTTCTGGGGTTGAGATACGGATCAAATTGATGCAATGTTGTATCTATCGGAATGGAGGGATTTAAAATTGAACCGCTTACATCCATTGCGGTAAGATGGTCGTTGAGATACCAGCTCAAGCCCGGTATGTTCGTTGTGTCGGCAAGGTGCATCGATCCCTCGTCCGAAAGTGCGAGTACCGGAACTCTCCGCTTATCGGCGGACACAAGTGCGAAGCCGTCGCCGTTACCATAATTAATGACATAGTATCCATACAGAGATTCCCCGTTGTTGCGGGTTTTTGATGTCGGGATGAACATTTCGGCATCGACATGGGCTCTGGTATGGGATTTCTCCTTTCCCAGCATGACTTTGAAGGCCTTTCTGGCACTGATCAGCGCGTCATCCACACTGATGAAGTTGGCGTCTGTTTCGACATTGTTGTCTCCGATGGGCGCCGGCTCGTCTGAGGAGCAGCTGGCACTCATTGCTATTAGCGCAATTATGCTGAGAAAATGAATGAATTTTTTCATAACGAACGGTTATTAGTTATAGCTTTTGATTTGGTTAAGGTGGGGAGAGGGTTGCTTTGTTTTAGTAGTCTGTCTGCTTCATCTTGTATGTATTAGGTGATGCCTGTTTATGCGCCGGCAGTTTCGCGCGTGAGAGAGTTCTCAGGAGATTTTACTCTACCGGAATGTCGCCGATGTAGGTTTCGTATTTTTTGGTTAACATACTTGTTTTCAGAAATAAAATTAAAATCTCACAAGTTGATTTTAATCGCTATAGTTGCAACTGACGCTCCAAAGATAATATTTTTTATATAATTTACAAAATTTTTCACACTTTTTTGAAACTACACCTCTTTTTTGTTTTTCCCCTACTCTCAACTGGCGCAGCTACTTCATTGAATAATTTGACTGAGCATCCTTCGATGCTGGAGCATTGGGATTCCTTGGCTTCGCGGCTGCGGAAGGTTTCCGGAACTGTGTCAGAAAGCATGGCGGGGTACGCGCACCCTGGCCGGCAGACTGGCCTCAGAATTGTGTACCCCGCACATAATTATGGTACTTGTCGTTGTCAGAATCCGGTCACCATTCCCATGAAGAGGATGGTTCCCGTGGAGGTCTCCCTGATTACATAGAGGAACGGTCGGTCGAAGTTCAGCTCCACCACTTCAGATTGATCCGGACCGGGGGATGTCGCCATCCCTATTCCTGTCGCCGCAGCAGCCTCGACGCCTTTCTCGTCAACCTTGATGTTGACCGCCTGAAGAATTCCATTTATTAATGCGTCCTGTCCTTCAACCATGGCATTGAAGCCGCGGATAAAGGCGTCACGGAGTCCAAGACCCTTCATCACTTCGGTCATGTCGCCGTCTGACTCTGTCTCTGTCTGGAATTTAGGGAAGGAGAGAGCAATATGTGCGGGCTGGCCGGAACGCATCAGCTCGGCCAGGGCCTTGAATTCCCCGTACGACACGCTGCGGAGGAATTCCCTGAAACCGGTCTCCTGTGTCGGGAGCAGTGCCGTCAGCTCGAAGTTGCCGCTACCGAACGGCAGCGATATCGCCTCCGTGCGGTCGGTCTTGGCGTAGCCGAACCGCCTGTCGGCATGCATGAACGTAGCTTTCGAGACTGAACCGTCAAGGTTGCGGAAATCACCATCCCGGCTCGCCTCCACGTTGAACTCAGTGGCCCATCTTCCTTTGAAATATGTGGCGTTGATGAGGAATATGTCGGTGTTATTCAACGGCCATTTCAGGAATTCCGGAATCATGCCGCCGGTATAGTTGCCTACCCATCTGTTGATGTTCCTCATACCCTTCTCCCCGTTCGGATCAATGGCAATCTCGTCGGAGGAATAAACATTTCCCAGGACACCGGAGAAGGATTCCGTCACCTTCAGGCCAGGCCTGTGCCATAACGAGTTGGCGAAGCGGCATACGGTGCGTCCGTCGAGCTTCGGAAGTTCCGTCAGCATTATGCGGCAATAGTCGTTCAGCTGTGATATGTCGCACCCGACGGGGTTGAATCCGAGGAGGCGGAGCACATCGTCGCGCGACTCACCGGAGTCTCCGTTGGCCACCATCGCCATAGCGATCGCCATGCTGGCGGGAGACACCGCAGAGTTGCCGTCCGTCAGCTTCATGGCCTCACGGAAGAAATCGAACGAGAACCCGCCGGTCCTGCCGGCCACGGCCCTTGTTCCGGCATCCATCGTGATTGAGCGGTAAGGTGTATCCTGCCAGCTCGGTTCGTCGTACTTGCGCAGCGGCATCCCGTCTTCCGGTCCGTCTGAGGAGCAGCCTGTTGCCATGACCGCCAATGCAGCGGCCATGCACACGTTTAAAATTCTTGTTTTCATAACTCGAGTATTTGATGGTTTATAGGTTACTGATTTGGAGCGTGGCCGATTCCCATATAAAGATTTGTGAACTTCGGAGCACTTCCATACGTTCCGTCATCCGGTTTATGTGGATTTCCACCCAATGACAAAGATGAGTACAGGAAATAGCCGTTGGCAGTACCTCCCCAGCCCCATATTATATGATAATAATAATCATGCTGTATGTGCTTGGGATCATCTATGGTCGCAAGTCTGTAAACGATCTCATAACCTCCGTCTGCCACCCAGGCATGACCCAGAATTTTATCTGCCTCATATTTATAACCAGCCATGAAGAGTGGCCTTTTCATTTTCAGTTGTGTCTCCATATCATAAGTGTTGAACTCAACATACTTCCCATCTGAATAACCTAATCTTTTAACAGCATTAACGTATTTTGAAGGATAGACACTTGTTGCATCAACACCGTAGCTTGCATCAAGATATTGGGAACGCCCCATTATTTCAAACAGTCTGCTCCAGCTGTCGTGATAAATCTGCTGGTACATCTCGTTCCACTTCACCTGACAGCCCTCTATTGTATCTGGATATTTGTAATAGCTTACAATAGTACCTAATGCTAAGGGACCACAACCAACCAATGCTTGCTTCCCATTAATTTGGGGGCAATATTTGTTGTAGGGCCATTGTTGATGGAATCTTGACCTGAAACCAGTGATGAGAGGCTCGCAGTATTCTGTTTTTCTGGGGTTGAGATACGGATCAAATTGATGCAATGTTGTATCTATCGGAATGGAGGGATTTAAAATTGAACCGCTTACATCCATTGCGGTAAGATGGTCGTTGAGATACCAGCTCAAGCCCGGTATGTTCGTTGTGTCGGCAAGGTGCATCGATCCCTCGTCCGAAAGTGCGAGTACCGGAACTCTCCGCTTATCGGCGGACACAAGTGCGAAGCCGTCGCCGTTACCATAATTAATGACATAGTATCCATACAGAGATTCCCCGTTGTTGCGGGTTTTTGATGTCGGGATGAACATTTCGGCATCGACATGGGCTCTGGTATGGGATTTCTCCTTTCCCAGCATGACTTTGAAGGCCTTTCTGGCACTGATCAGCGCGTCATCCACACTGATGAAGTTGGCGTCTGTTTCGACATTGTTGTCTCCGATGGGCGCCGGCTCGTCTGAGGAGCAGCTGGCACTCATTGCTATTAGCGCAATTATGCTGAGAAAATGAATGAATTTTTTCATAACGAACGGTTATTAGTTATAGCTTTTGATTTGGTTAAGGTGGGGAGAGGGTTGCTTTGTTTTAGTAGTCTGTCTGCTTCATCTTGTATGTATTAGGTGATGCCTGTTTATGCGCCGGCAGTTTCGCGCGTGAGAGAGTTCTCAGGAGATTTTACTCTACCGGAATGTCGCCGATGTAGGTTTCGTATTTTTTGGTTAACATACTTGTTTTCAGAAATAAAATTAAAATCTCACAAGTTGATTTTAATCGCTATAGTTGCAACTGACGCTCCAAAGATAATATTTTTTATATAATTTACAAAATTTTTCACATTTTTGTTGCCATTTTGGCACGGCTCTTTCATTTAAGATTTGGTCTCATTCCCGGAAAATGTGTTATTTTATAGCGGTAGCTGTATGGACGCAGGGATGCTTTAACCTCTGATTTTCAATAAAATAAATACTTTAAAAATTGGTCAAGTGGCAGCTTTTTCGTAACTTATAGGTGATAATCAAATAGTTACGCTAAAAAAATGAAGCCACTTGACCAAGTCCGTTCGACTGGCGCTTATGCGCCTGATCACACTGCAAAAGTACACAATAAATTTGACACAAGACGCAGTATTTTAGAAGAACTTAGAGCGTTTGCCTCATCCGTGCCGGATTTCCGCAGATTAGACAAAGGCAATATCCGCCATAGGCTCGACGATATCATCATGCTGATGATACTCGGACGCATGGCCGGATGTATCGGACGTGCCGAGATATTGGAGTTCGGCAGATACAACCTCAACAAATTACACAAAATGGGCATGTTGAAGAACGGGGTGCCATCCGAGGCCACGCTTTGCCGTGTGGAGAACGGCATCAACGATACAGGCATGGCCGACAGGATGCAACAGTTCGCCCAAATATTCCTTGACAGGCTGCTTAATGCCTGCCGGGTCATTGAAATAATCTGCATAGACGGCAAGGCTGAGCGCGGCACCGTCCAGGAAAACGGGCGTAGCCCGGATATTGTCTCGGCCTATTCGTTCAACACCGGCATAACACTCGCCACCGAAGCCTGTCAGGAAAAGAGCAACGAGATAAAGGCCGTGCCGATACTCCTTGATAAAATTGATATCGCGGGGAAGGTTGTCACAGCCGATGCCATGTCCATGCAGAAGGACATTGTCGAGAAAATCAGAAAGAAAGGCGGTGACTTTCTGATAGAGCTCAAAGCGAACCAGCCGTCATTGCGATATGGCGTTGAGGACAGGCTTGCGGGACACACACCGGTATATTCCTACTCCGAAGATCCTGTGCTCGCCCACGGCAGGATAGAGACGAGAACCTACCGCATATATGACGGGCTGGACATTATCGCCGACAAAGAGAAATGGGGCGGAAACATGACCGTCATTGAATATGAGTCATCCACAGTCAAAAAGTCAACGGGGGCGTACACTTCGGAAAAACGCCTGTACGTCAGCAGTATGCCTACGCATACTCCGAAGCTAGGAATCTTCGTGCGCAACCATTGGTCAATAGAAAGTATGCACTGGGGGCTGGACTACAATCTTCAGCAGGACAATATAAAACGCAAGTCAACAAGAGCCGCCAGAAACCTCGATACCATACAAAGAATAGTTTACTCGGTGTTCTCAATATGGAAAGGACTTCGCAAGAAACAATCGGATAAGAATAAAGGCATAGCCGAACTGATCAGACATATCTCGATGAGCTTTACCAGACTGATGCGATTTTTAAGTCAAAAGTAAAAAAAATAAGATTTTGATGCCAGAATAACTCTTTGATATACAGACATGGAAAAATTACCCGATTCTCAATGAACCGGGTAAGGGAAGATATGCTATTTATTTTAGGTTAAATGAAAGAGCCGTGCCATTTTGTTACCATTTGTTACCATTTGTTACCAAAATTGGCGCTTTTATTTCATCCCTACTCTAACAGTCTGTCTATAAATTTTTCCGCAAGTAGAGAGAGGACGGCCATATCGAACATTTCATTAAAAAGACAACTATGAGAATCAGGCGCAATATAGTGGTTGACCGCAAGGCTTCATTCTTGCCAAAACAATCGGCAATGCAGGAAAGCATGATTCCAGGCTTGCCTGCCCACTCTGCAGACAGACATCTTTCTTTTGGCCGACATTTAAGAAAATTCATGTGGACAGAGGGTATAGCGGAGAGATTGCGGATCAGGTAAAGTCCGATTTTATGATAGAACTTGAGGCCGGCAACACTCCCAATGGGACCAAAGGTTTTACCCCAAACCTCTGAGATGGGTGGTGGAAAGGACATTCTCCTGATAAATCATGTCTAATGTTTAATTAATGTAAAAAATAAACATACTCTTAACTGGCCAGTTGTGAGCAGGGAAGTAAAAAAAATGAAATGAAAGCACCAATTTTGGTAACAAAAAGTGTGAAAAAATTTTGTAAATTATATAAAAAAATATTATTTTTGGGGGCGTCAGTTGTAACTATAGCGATTAAAATCAACTTGTGCGATTTTAATTTATTTCTGAAAATAAGTATGTTAACCAAAAAAAATGCGAAACAAATGAAAAAACTTTTACTACTGAGTTGCATCGTTGCTGTATGCGCGACATTTACGGCATGCGATTCTGAATCAGACATAGAAAAGAAGCCAGGAAGCTCGGTTCTGGCTCAAAAGACATATCCCGAACCTTCCGGAGAATATAACTCATGGACAGAAATCAGTCTTGATGCAGAGTCGGCTGCTTCAGCGGTGAATGCAAATAAATTTGCATTCAATATCTTCAGGACCGCCACCATTTCTTCTTCCGGCGACGATAATATGGCGATATCGCCATTAAGCATCCTCACCTCCCTTTCCATGCTTGCCAATGGAGACGACGGAGAGTCGAGAGACGATGTACTGGGGCTGCTTGGATACGATGGAGGGAGTGACAACCTTTCAAAATTAAACAGATTCGCGGGCATAATGCTTTCAGAGTTGCCGAAAGTGGATGGACGCACCATGTGCCGGTTTACCAATTCTATATGGCATAGTCCCGGATTGAAACTGCATGCAGGTTTCCGTGATGTCCTTACCAAGACATACGACTCCGAAGACATCCCGATCAGCCCGGCAGGAATTTCGGGAATGGATTCCATCAATAAATGGGTCAGCAGATATACCGAAGGAAACATCCGGCAGTTCATGAAAAAACCGGCAGAAAATGATATGGCTGTTGTAAATGCTGTGCATTTCTATAGCAAATGGACTACAAAATTCAATAAGGAAAAAACGAGAGAGCAGGATTTCCGCAATATCGACAATTCCATCTCGACAGTGCCTACAATGCACGGGAAATATCCAAGAACAAGCTATGTCGACAACGGAGAAATGGAAATGGTATCCATGAGTCTTGGAAATTCCAATTTCCAGATGCTGGCCATCCTTCCTGACATAGACAGGGATTTTAATGAATTCGTGAAATCATTCTCATTTTCCAAGTTCAACAATGCTCTGAACAATATGGAAACCAAGACCGTTGAACTGGCATTTCCAAAATTCATGTCGAAAGGAGAGATGAATCTGCTGGAAACCCTCAAATCATCAGGTCTTGATAAGGCGGCCTACAATGGATTCAATTCGATGACAGACAGTAAAACCGTATTTAATATTACAGGAATGTTACATGCTGTGAATGTCACAGTTGATGAGGATGGTGTAGTTGCTTCAGCCGCCACCAGTACATCATTCGGAACATCTGCCGGCGATATCAGCGAGCCAATTCCCATGACATTCAATCGCCCGTTCATATACCTGATCCGCGAGACTTCCACCGGAACAATCCTTTTCATTGGAAAAGTAACGAAACTCTGAAGGAACACAGATAGCTAAAAACAGTGGAGGCGCGGAATATTCCGCGCCTCCGCTGTTTTTCAACTCATCCCCCCCACTGTTGAGGTTCAGTCATGGCAATCATTACTCTCCGCGGTTCTCTTTGTTGAAGATATGCCGCAGACGTGAGAAAATCCTCTGGGTGGTGGCTTGCGTAGGCATGACATTGGGAGCGTCCTTCAGGCTCTCAATCGCGGCCTTTTCTGAATCGCTCAATGTCTCCGGCACATATACCATGACATTTACAAGCAGATCTCCCTTAGCGCCGCCGTTCATGGCCGGCAGTCCCTTGCCGCGGAGTCTGAGCACCTTGCCCGGCTGCGTGCCGGCCGCTATCCTGAGACGCGCACGGCCCTCAACGGTGGGGACCTCAGCCGAGCCTCCGAGCGCAGCCGTGGGGAAATCAAGCATCAGATTATAGATCAGATCATTGCCGTCGCGGATAAGCTCCGGATGCTTCTCCTCCTGGATTTTGATGAGCAGGTCGCCGTTTACACCGCCGTTACGGGGCGCGTTGCCCTGTCCGCGAAGAGTGAGCACCATGTCATTCTCCACGCCGGCCGGTATATGGAAGCTTACAATCTCTTCCTTGCGCTCCACACCCTGACCCTGGCAATAGCTGCATCGCTCCGTAATCACTTTCCCCTCGCCGTTACACTCGGGGCATACCGACTGACTCTGCATCGCTCCCATGAAGGTGTGCTGGGTGGTTGTGACATAACCGCTGCCATTACAGCGGGGACACGTATGGAAGGCGGTCCCGTCTTTCGCACCGGTGCCTTTGCAGTGGGGGCATGCCACGAGTCTGGGAATCTTGAGCTTCTTTTCGACCCCGTTCATTATATCCTTGAGCGTCACCTTCACGGTGATGCGGAGGTCGGTACCTCTGTTGACCCGCTTGCGCGGTCCGCCGGTGGCTCCTCCGAAACCGCCGAAGCCGCCGTAACCTTCACGACCGCCGAAAATGTCGCCGAATGCCGCGAAAATATCTTCCATCGACATTCCGCCACCGAAACCACCGCCAAAGCCTCCGGCGCCGCCGCCGAATCCCTGAGGACCCATCGAATGGCCGAACTGGTCGTACTTCGCGCGTTTCTGCGCGTCGCTGAGGACATCGTACGCCTCGGCCGCCTCCTTGAATTTCTCCTCGGCTTCCTTGTCGCCGGGATTCTTGTCGGGATGGTACTGGATGGCCTTCTTGCGATAGGCCTTCTTTATTTCATCGGGAGTGGCGTTTTTGGCGACACCAAGCACCTCATAGTAATCTCGTTTTTCTGCCATAGTCGGTGTGAATTACTGGCCTACAACCACTTTCGCATGGCGAAGCACTTTATCATTGATTGTATAGCCCTTCTCCACCGTGTCGAGGATCTTTCCTTTCAGGGACTCGTCAGGAACCGGCACGGCGGATATTGCTTCATGGCGGTCGGCGTCGAAGTCGCGATCCTCAGGATCCATCTCCCTGACACCGTTCTGCTCCATGTATTTCTTAAGTTTCTTATATATGAGTTCCATTCCTTCGCGGACAGCTCCCGCATCGCCGACGCCTTCGGTAGCCTTAAGCGCCCGCTCGAAATCGTCGACAATCGGCAACAGCCCCTTGAACGCGGACTCGGCAGCATTCTTTATCAGTTCCGATTTCTCTCTGAGCGTACGTTTGCGGAAATTGTCAAACTCGGCCATAAGGAACATATACTCCTTCTTCTCTTTTTCGAGCTGCGACCTGAGTTCCTCCACCTCATTCCGGGCATTATCCTCTTCCGACGACAGATCGACGTCCTCCGCCGTCACTTCATCTGTTTCAGACGCGTCGGCAGATGTGGCCTCCTGAGATTCGGCCACTTCTTCGGGAATTTCCTCTTTTTCCTTCATCTTGTCTCTCTTTTCTTCCATATCATCTCCTTCCGGGGACACATCACGACCTCCCCAAAAACGATTTTTATTTTTATTCTTACCCATAAGGCTGTGTGTTTTTACAGCAAATTTCTTGCCAACATTTGTTAAATTCGATGATTGATGATAAAAATATCCGTCAATATTCTACAATGCCTACAGCATTAACAAATATGCGGCCTGTATGGTTGGATTTTCAACAATAGTGTCCGCGACACCGGCGGCAGTCTCCCTGTCCGAAAAAATTCCATACACCACACTGCCGCTTCCGGAAAGCGAAGCGTACAGCGCTCCACCGGCATACAGCTCCTCCCTGATTTGACGCAATCCGGGATAGCGCGGGAACAAAGACTGCTCGAAATCATTGACGGCCAGGTCACGCCATTCCTGCAGAGGCAGTCCGGCAAGCTTTCTCAGGTCAAAACCATGCTCACGCGGCACCACGCCGGCAAAGGCCTCTCCGGTAGAGATGTGAAGATCCGGCTTAACGGCCAACAGCCACATCCCCGAGAGATCCAGCGGGACCTCTTCGAGTTCCTCCCCTATTCCCTCGGCATACATCGGCCGGTTATAGGCAAAGAACGGACAGTCGGCGCCGAGTGTCAGCAGCGCCGAAGCTATCACGTCACGATTCTCCCGGACCCATACATCGCCACGGTCAGCACGGGCAAGCGCGGTGAACGTAAACGCCGCATCGGCGCTCCCCCCTCCCATTCCGGCACCGTCGGGCAGATGTTTCTCAAGATAAATCCGGGCAGAAAACCCCGGACCGGCAAATCGGGACATGTACAGTTCAGCTGCCCGCGTAACAAGATTTTTCTCAGGAGGACAGTCCAGCGCACGGCCTCCGAAGGATACCTCAAGGCAGGGCCGATCCTTGCCTGAGGGCGAAGTAACCTCGAGAATGTCGCAGAACCGCACCGGGTTGGCGGGAGTACCGGCATACAGGCCCACAGGATAAAACAGAGTGCGCAGATTGTGATAGCCATCGGGACGACGCCCCGCAATCTGCAACCCTATATTGATTTTGGCGTTTACAAAATGTATCATACAGTAGGATTTCTGGAAATATCGCAGAGCAGCCGGGAACTATTTCAGCCGGAACCACCGGTATCCATAGATCTGGCCGGCATATTTCTTCACGTATCTTGAGAGCGGCATCTCCTCAAGTACCACCTTACCCTCTTCGGGAGATGCGTGAAGAAGATGGAATCCATCCTCTTTTTGTATGACGAAACCCACGGCAAGCCAGTCGAATTCAGGATTGTTTCCAAGCAGCATCACAATATCGCCGTCCGCCATCTCGGACTCCACATCCTTCCATTCGAAACTCTGCCGCTTCATATAAGGAATCTTATGGCTTCTGAATCCCATCTCTATCATCTTCTGCCGGTCGAACGCCGCGGAATCGGCGAGAGCGGGGAATTCCGAACGGTGGCGCGTCAGATAATCAAGCGACTTTGTCTTGAAAAGACGGGAAAAGCTCTCCGTAAGTTCCACGACATTCCCACGCCCCCTGTTGTCGATGGCCCAGTCGGCTCCATACGCCATGATGGAGGGAAAACCGCTTTCTTCGCCGCGCCGACACGACATCGAGACCAGTGCCTCCTCTATGTCCCGGATCCGGGCCACACCGGGCCTGACAGCTGTTTTCGAAAGGGCTCCCACAGTGTTGACAAAGCTCATCTCGTCGAAAGCATCCAGACGCAACTGCAGCATCCCTGCAGAATCGGTTCTCATAGCGCTTTCGTAGGAGATCCCCTCGAAAAGCATGGCGATATCTCCAGCCACGGCGGAGGGGTACGAGCCCGGAGCTGCAAACCGTCTGACTGTCTCCATAGCAGAGGCCGTATCGGAAGGACAATGCACCCTCACGGCCTCCCCCTCCCCATAGCATGAGGCGGCCATGATTACCGCCATAATCAATTTTTTTAAAGTATCCGTCATTTTTTATTAAGTGTCCGGCCCGGTATATGCCGGGCCGGTTTTAATCGCTATTCCATTATTTTTATTTATTCCATCAGTTCGAAATTCCACTCCTGTCCCTTGCGGATGGCAGGAATTCCCTCTTTCATCCATTTCGGCATCGGGTCTCCCTTGAGATAGTGGTCGAAGAACTGCTGGAACCGCTTTGTGATATCCTTACGGTTCTTGCGGGCACGGATATTGTGGGCCTCGCCATTGTATTGCAGCATCCACACCGGACGCTGCAGTCTGCGCAAAGCCATGAACATCTCTATTCCCTGGTACCATGGCACGGCGCCATCCTCGTCATTGTGCATGATGAGCAGGGGAGTATGCACTCTGTCGGCATGGAAAACGGGGGAAGACTGGATGTACATCTCCGGCCGCTCCCACAGAGTTCCGCCGATTCGGCTCTGGCCCACCTCATACTGGGCCTGGCGGGAGTCGCCGGTTCCCCAGCGGATTCCACCGTAGGCCGATGTCATGTTGGCCACCGGCGCGCCGCTTCCGGCACATGCGAACATATCGGTGCGTGTTACGAGATAAGCGGTCTGATAGCCGCCCCAGCTCTGTCCGTCTATGCCGATACGGTCCTTGTCGATCCAGGGATATCGGCGGCACATCTCCTCGGCTCCCGAACATACATAATTGTAGGCATCTTCGCCGGGCCGTCCGGAAGTGTAATGGATATCGGGTACGAACACCACATACCCCCGGCTCACATAGAAAGGATAGTTCACCCAGCTCCAGGAGGGTTCCATGGTGTAATGCACATAGAGGTCCTCCGAACCTGTCTCATAAAACACGCAGAGCATGGGATACTTCTTATTCGGATCGATATTCTCGGGAACATATAGCACGCCCTCGGAAGGAGAACCGTCGTAGGCGTACCACCGCTCAAGCCGGGCAGTGCCCCAGGAATATTCACTCATCTGCGGATTTGCGTCCGACAGACGACGGGCCTGCGCGAATTTCGTACCTCGGCTGAGCCATATATCCGGAGATGTGTTGAAATTGGCCCGCTGCCAGGTGAACACATCCGCATCGGCAGCCTTGCGTATCTGCGAGAAATTATATTTGTCGAGCACCTCCACAGCCGGAGCTTCAGGTTTGCCGTAACGCATGGTGGCGAGTCCGCGATACTTGTCCTTATAGTCGAACACCGAAAGGAGCATCAGGTCGCCGTCGCTGAGGAAGCGGTGCTTCTCCGGATCGGTATTGGTGTATTCAAAACGGACGTTTCTTCTGCGGCCCTCGCCGTCGGTGAGACATACCGGGTCCGCCTCTCCCTTGGGATCGAGACTCCAGATGTCGTGCCGGTCATAAACCAGCACCCTCTCGTCATTGCGGCTCCATCCCGCTATGCCGCGGGGCTGCGAGGGACAGGGATGCCGGTCGTCGAGATCCCACAGCGGATACGGCACTTTGCCGCTTATCTCGCGCGTCACTCCCCGCTCTATGTCGTAGACATGATAATTCCGGTCCTCGAACCATATCACATAGCGGTCGCATGGAGAGAGTTCATAACCGAGTTCTCCCTGAAATTCTCCGGCGTCACGCTTCTCTCCTGTCATGACATTGACCACGTGCATCGGCGTGGGGTAGAAATAATCCCACTGATAAGCCACCGCCGCAAATCCGGGATCCACCACAAGAGCCCAGTCTCCGTCCCAGCGGTCGGGAGTCTCGACCCGCGCCAGAGGCGAATCCGTGACGAGCACCGAATTCCGGGTGGCGATGTCCACCACTACCGGATAGTTGTTCTTCTGCTGCTCCTTGAGTGTGCTGAGATCCTTCGGAGGAGTCATGGCACGGTCCCATACCCAGATATCAAGCTTGCCTTTCTCGAAGTCCACTATCGTGGTGTCGTCGGGAGCGATCACCGGCGCCACGCCGCCGATAAGACGCCTGCCGTTATGCGAAAATCTTAGAGCGGTATACTGGTTGGGTCTGAGCGGATTGCCGGCCGCATCCTTTTTGTCGATATCGATACGGGACGGGGTCTTCATCTCATGGCGCAGATCGCTGAGAAAGACTTCGGCACGGCGTGTGCCGGTCTTTATGGAATCCTCTGAGGCGGTATATGCCAGCATGGTGCCGTTGTCGTCAAGAGCGGGCATTCCGTAGAAAGCCTTGTCCCGGTCCACTATCGTATACGATGTGTCCGGGAGCAACATCACTCCCACGCTGTTGGTGGCAAGAGAATCTTTCTCGGGCTTCTTTACGGTAAGGGCAAGTCTCGCACCGTTTCTGGAAAAACAGAAATGGTCCACCCAGTTGGTGACTTTACGTGTCCCGCTGACGAGATCCATGGTCACCAGAGGCCGGCCGCACTCTTTATCGGAAAGGAGTTTCGGCGCCACCAGTGTGGTGTCGCAGCTTTTCCACGCCACCCAGTCGCCGCCTTCCTCTCCCAGCTTATAGTCGAGTACGTCTCCGTATTTCGTAATCTTCATTGAAGCCAGATTGACAATGGCGAGTGAATCCTGCGGCATTTCATGATCCTTCTTCTTGGCAATCTTTGCCTTCCTGGTATCGGCGAACGGAGCTTTGATCTGGACTACCGCCCAACGGCTGTCGGTAGTAAATCCGGGATTGTATCCGCGACCTATCTCCACCCGTTTTCCGCTTTTGGTGTTATAAAGCACCAGCGTTCCGTCGCCCTCCTGAGGGTTAACCGAGTAGGCGCTCCATTCTCCGTTGCGAGATATGGAATGATTCCTCACAGACTTCCACGCATCGAAGTCATCATGGCCGAGAGCCTTTTTCTGAGCGGCATCCGTGTCGGTGGCGGCAAATATCCCGGCAGTTATGCCCAACACGGCGAGAAATTTCTCTATTCTCATTGTCAGACTTTGTTTAGAATGTGACCCATACGGTTCTTTTTCGTCTCCATGTACCTTTCGTTGTAAGGATTCGGAGTGATCTCAAGGGGAACTATTTCACTGATGTTCAACCCATATCCTTCAAGTCCGATACGCTTCACAGGGTTGTTGGTCATCAGGCGCATGTTCTTTATGCCGAGAGCATGGAGTATATTCGCCCCCACGCCGTAGTCGCGCTCATCGGCCTTGTGACCGAGGTGAAGATTGGCATCGACCGTATCAAGGCCATTTTCCTGCAGCTTGTAGGCTTTGATCTTGTCCATCAGTCCTATGCCGCGTCCTTCCTGACTGAGATAAACCACGGCGCCTCTTCCCTCGCGCTCTATCATCTTCATCGCGAGATGAAGCTGTTCGCCGCATTCGCACCGCTGCGAGCCGAATATGTCGCCGGTCATGCACGACGAATGAACCCGGACAAGCACCGGATCCTCTCCAGCCACATCACCCTTGATAAGGGCGATATGCTCCAGATTATTGTCTTTCTGGCGGAAAGGGATAAGCCTGAAATGGCCGTATATGGTCGGCATGTCCACCTCCTCGCCTATTTCCACAAGCGAGTCATGGTTCAGCCGGAAAGCGATGAGGTCGCGTATGCTTATAAGCTTGAGGCCCCATTCGTCGGCGCGGCGGCGCAATTCGGGAAGTCTTGCCATGGAGCCGTCATCGCTCATGATTTCCATAAGTGCGGCGACAGGCTGAAGGCCGGCAAGCCGCGCAAGATCCACAGCGGCCTCGGTGTGGCCCGCGCGCTGAAGGACTCCGCGGTCCTGGGCGTAAAGCGGGTTGATATGGCCCGGACGTCCGAATGTCTCCGGAGTCGAGGCCGGGTCCGCCAAAGCGCGGATTGTTGCCGCACGGTCCTGAATCGAAACTCCGGTGGAGCATCCTTCAAGTTTGTCGACAGTAACGGTAAACGGCGTACCCAGCACCGAAGTGTTGTCATCCACCTGCTTCGTAAGCCCGAGACGGGCGCAACGGTCCAGCGTGACAGGGGCGCAGAGAACGCCGCGCGCATTCTTCAGCATGAAATTCACATCCTCCGGAGTGATCTTTTCAGCCGCTATGATGAGGTCTCCCTCGTTTTCACGATCCTCGTCATCCACCACAACGAGAAATTTTCCGTTCCGGAAATCCTCGAGTGCATCCTCCACCCTGTCGAGTTTTATATTATCTTCCATTATTTCTGTTATTCTATGTATTGATCTTGTTATTTGTCATCTCCCCTACTCTGCCGCATCCCCGCCAACTCTGAAGATAGAGAAATTGACACTGCCATATACTCTCTGCTGCATGAAGCCCGGCAGTCTGCTGAAATCATGGTTCCGGTTATGCTCCACCACCACCAGCGTACCCTCGCGCACCGCCCCGGAATTAAGGATAAGTTCCGGAATCCCGGCAAATCGGGAATGATTGTACGGAGGGTCGGCAAACACTATGTCGAAAGAGCGGTCGCAGCGCTCGAGATATCGGAACACATCCCCCTTTACAAGCCGAAGAGCAGTGTCTCCGAGCTTCTCTTTCACGGACCGGATAAATCCAGCCTGGGTGCGGGCCTCCTCCACAGCCGTGACTTCGGAGCATCCGCGCGACACGAATTCCCAGCTTATCGCCCCTGTACCGGCAAAGAGATCCAGTACCCTTTTTCCCGCGAGATCCTCGATATTCTCCATTACGTTGAATATGTTCTCACGGGCGAAATCGGTAGTGGGACGAGCGGTGATGTTATGCGGAACATCAAACCGCCTTTTGCCATATTTTCCTCTGATTATCCTCATTCTATGTTATTATCGATAATTCCGCAATGACCGTCACTTCCGCAAAAGCAACGCTGCCGCCAGAGGCATATCGGTTCCGGCCACGGACGGGAGCAGGGTCAGCATGACGAAGGCTATGTCTTTACGGAGATCTTTCATAAGCGAAGTCTTGACCTCACGCAAACCGGAAAGAGACACCTGAGTGGCGGCAGGATCAAGTCCATGGATTTCCATCAGATTCATCAGATGATATTTTATATCGGACTGGCTGTTCCACCGACGTGAGACTCCGGCAAGGAACCTGTCTCCGTCAAAGGCCACGAAGTCCACACAATATCGCCTGATATCGATGTAGACCCTCGGCATGTCGGCAGCCCGCTCGCGGAATCCAGCCATGGTTATCGACAAGTGACTGCTGCATCTTGCTCCGGGGAAAGTTCTCCGCAGGAATGCCTGGAGACCGGGCACAAGCATATAGAGGCAATCGACACCGTCAATCTCGTCGACCATCACATCCTCGTCGGCCGCCGGATAAACGCTGCGGAATATCCCGGCACCTCCGTCATCCTCCCGGTCCACGACGTGAGAGGGAACCCACATCAGAGAGGGGGTGACAATTGCTATATCAGCCGAGAAATCGTCAAGCAACTGCGGATTGTCGTAGACCGTGCTCTCTATCTTCTGAAGCAGATCGGTCTGGCCTGCATCCCATTGCTCGCTCAGCAATGTCACAATCTCCTCCGACGGATCCTCGACATTTTTAAGATACGCGCACATGCCTTCGGCCGACATGACGCATATAAGACGCCAGTCGGCCGGATCTCCGGCGGGCACACCCCTCCTAATTGCAGTCTCTTTTTCCATGCATTACTTTGCAATCGGTTTTTCAGACTACAAAAATAACGATTTCTTTTCAGATTGCCAATTTCCTATTCATGCATTTCTCCGACGAGCGACACTTCCATAAGACGCTTCACTTCCTCTACAGGATAGTTCTGTCCGAAAAGAAACATCAGCTTTGTGATGGCAGCTTCCGAAGTGAGGTCATGTCCGGAGATTACTCCCGCCTTATAAAGCGCGCTCCCCGTCTCGTACCGGTGGGGAAGTACTTTGCCGTTGCCGCACTGGGTCACGTTGACTATGACCAGACCACGGTCGCAGGCCTCCCTGATGGCATCGATAAACCATCCGTCGGTGGGAGCGTTGCCGGCTCCGTAAGTTTTCAGTACCACTCCGCGCAAATCCGGAGCGTGCAGCACATGACGCAGCACGCTTTCGGTAATACCGGGGAAAATGCTGAGATACATCACGTGCGGGTCAAGCCCCCGATGTACTATGAGAGGGGCGGTATCCTTCACGCGCCAAAGTATATCGCGACGGTAGCAGATTCCGAGACCGATCTTTGCAAGCCTCGGGAAGTTGCTGCTTTTGAACGCATTGAAGTTATCGGCACTGTATTTTGTGGACCGGTTGCCGCGCCACAGATAATTTTCGAAAAGAATAGCGACTTCCTGAACCGTAGGGGTTCCGTCCTCCTCTCTCGACGCCGCCACCTGAAGCGACGTGATCAGATTCTCCTCTCCGTCGGTACGCACCTCGCCGATAGGCAACTGGCTGCCGGTTATCACTACCGGCTTGCGGAGATTCTCGAGCATGAAGCTCAGGGCAGATGCCGTGTAAGCCATTGTGTCGGTGCCATGCAGTACCACAAAACCGTCGTAGTCGTCGTAGTGCTTCTCTATGACAGAGGCTATGTCCACCCAGTGGCCGGGATTCATCGAGGAGGAGTCGAGCGGCTTTTCAAACTGATAGTTGTCTATGTCGAAATCAAGACGTTTCAGCTTGGGCACGTTGTCCACCAAATGCTCGAAGTCGAACGGTTCGAGACTCCCGGTGGCGGGATTCTCAATCATGCCGATGGTGCCCCCGGTGTAGATAATCAGCAGATGCGGACACCCCTCGGTCTTTACGTCTGTTGTTGGGCGCATTTGGAAAATGTGTTGTTTGGTAGCTTTACTATGGTCTGAGCGCATAGTATGATTTAAGGTATTACGGTGTCGGATACAGGCACAAGTCCCATACCCATATTTTTTTTGCAAATATAATGAATTTTTCCCGGTTAAGTCGCTTATATGTAGAAAATTTTACGGAATACACACTTTTTTACACCTCCCGCCTATACTTCTTATAAATATTCCGTGTGACGGTTTAGCGACCGGGCGCCCCAGCATGTCGAAATATTCAGCCACACCTTCGTCTTCTTCAATGACTTCCATTCCGGAAACATCCTGTCCGTACATTCTGAAGTTACGGATTCCCCATCCTGCCTCTTTACCGGAAATGCGGAAGAAGCGGAAACCGATCTCAACTTTTTCGCCATCAAATCCAGACAAGTCCACTTCATTCCTGGCAAAGCGGCTCCACCCCCCGGCTGACGGGGGCGCGGGATATACATCAAGCTGAAGGTCGTGCCACGATCCGCCTCCGGCTCGTGTCACAAGCTGCGCCCATCCGGGCTGTACCTCGGGATATTCGCCAAAGAACGCCTGCTCGAACAACAGTTTTGTTCCGCGTCTGCAGTTTAGATCGAACGACTTGTAGAGCAGAGTGCGGACCTCCGCTGTTTCCGCGTCCGCTCCCGCCTCGGCCATACCGTCCACACGATTGACTTTCCAACCGGTTGAGAATCCGGTTTCATTCTCTACGCTCCATCCGGCCAGACTTTCGGCAAAACTGTTTTCGCAGATCAGATCATCCTCTTTCCACGATGGATCCTCCCCGGGCACATAAGGGATTTCGTCACTGACGATCACGCGGATGATTCTCATCTCGCCGTATGCGGCCAATGCCTTCATCCGCAATTCACCTGCTGAGGTGAGTTCATACTTGCACGCCGCTTTGTTCAGTATGCCTGTCCATCCCCCTTCGGTCATCGCGGGCACTATATACATCCCTCCGTTATAATCATCAAAAACAACGAGGATGCTTTTCATCTCCATCTCTTCCGATACTATCGTGAAGGATGTTTCGTCGGGAACTCTCCAGGCCGAAGAGGCATATTGTGGAGAAGTCAGCGGTATGCCTCCACCTTCGTTGGAAGTACTTAATATAAATTGTCTGCCTCCCTTAGTTACAATAGAGCTGTATCCTGTTACATCTCCATGCCAGATGCCGCGGTCATTTATGTCGAAGACTGTAAATTCTTCGGCATAGATATGCGATATGACGGCCAGGATGATCGTTGCCACGGCAATGAGTCTGTTCATACGCTGGATACGAGAGTGCTGTCAGACAATAAATTTATATTCTTTCCCACTTGTTCTAACCTTGAAAAAATCAGGGGTCACGGCCTATAACAGGTCGCGACCCCCTTTTTGTTTTCTCAGTTATAAGCTTTTTACTTAACGAGAACTTTCTGCGTCTTATTGCCCTGGACGCGGATGAAGATACCGTTCTCGGGGTTATTGACGCGTGCGCCCTGGAGATTAAAGAAATAAACGGGGCTGTTTTCAGAATCGATGCCGTCAACGCCACTGTCATCGCTCACTCCGGTAAGCCTGAAGTTCTTCAGCTCCCATGCCATTGCGGTAGCGTCGGTATTGACATAGTTGAAGCCTATTTCAATCTTGGTGCCGTCATACTCACTGAGGTCAAATTCGTTTACCACGAATTTTGTCCAGTTGCCCTTCTCGGGAGCTGCAGGATAGTTGGTCATCACCAGAGGATACCATTCGCCTCCGGCCTCGCGGACCTTGAGAACGAACTTCTCGTCCTGAGCCTGGGGCGCCACAAATCCGAACGCCTGTTCGAACGAGAGGGCGCAACCGGTGCGTCCGGTGAGATCGAATTCGCGGGAGAGCATGCTGTTTACAGCATAGTTCTTCTCGTCCTTATAAGAACTTGCAACGAGGCATTTCTGTGTTTTGTTGATGTACCAGGGATTGTCTGCCACGCTACCCTCGTTGGTGTTTTTCCATCCCTCAAAGTCTGCTTCGAAGGTATTGCCGTAAACCAGATTGGGGTCGGTTACAGGAGGATCGACTTCACCGCCATCGGTGTAAAGCTTGAAGTTCTTGAGCTCCCATGCCTTGGAAGAGGTGCCGTCAGTGGTGTAGTGGAACCCGATCTCGATCTTCTTGCCGTCGTATGCCGCGAGGCTGAAAGTATTTGCCGCGAAATCGGACCAGTTCTTCTCGGGCTTCTCGGGGAATGATGTGAAATCAAGCTGAGTCCAGCTTCCGCCGTTCTCACGCACTGCGAGCACGAAGCTGCTCTCCTGACCGGTGGGGAAGTAGAAACCAAAAGCCTGCTCCACGTCGAGCTTTACGCCGGTCTTGCCGGCAAGGTCAAATTCACGGGAAATCCAGGTGTCGGCGGGACGGTTGGAACCATTCTCGCTGTCGTAAGAGTTGGCAACGAGGCAGCCTATAGTCTCGTTGACATACCAGGAGTCATAACTTTCAGTCTTTGTGATGGTCCAGTCGGAGATACCGTCCTTCTTATTGAACGCGTTCTGGTAGATTACGCCTCCGGAAGGGGGAGTAACGGGATCGTCAACGCTTTCCGAATCGGAGACAACCACTTTTGTGATGCGCACCTGATTCTGATCGGCAGTAGCGGTCAGGGTCTTGGAGCCGGCGCATTTCAGCGTGTACACGAAGTTATCAAGGGTACCGGTCCAACCTTCGCTCAGCTTGCATTCTGCAGAATATCCTTTGCCGGTATTGTCAACATAATTGTCGTAAGTGATTACGATGGTCTTCATGTCGAAACTCTCGCTCTGGATGGTAAAGGATGAATTCTTGTACACTCTCCATGCATATTGCTCGGTACCCGGATTGCGAAGCGCGGTTGTTGAAGAACCTTTGTCGGTAGAGATTACAAATTTATTACCGTCAACTGTAACGGTTGTTGCAAAACCTGTACCCTGAGCTGTCCAATCCCCTTTCATACTGGAGGAATCGAACACTGTATAGCTTGCCGCGGTCATGGATGCCGCAGCAAATGCCATAGCTGCCAATGTGAGTAATCCTTTTTTCATAATTGATTATTTAAATTTTATGTGAGTCTTTTCAAAATACTATTGCCCTGAGTTGCTCTGCTTTTGCAGAAAGGAGGGCATAAGCCGAATGGAGCCTAACTTTGTCCTTCCATAAAAGCGTTCATACATCTCATTTCACAGACAATACAAAATTACACATAATTTTTCATTAATACAAAAAAAGGACCTGCTAAAGCAGATCCTTCATGTTAAATTATGGTTACCGGGAGGCCGGTATACCGTTTGCCGGAGTTCAGGCTTGCAAATACTTGGGGCTTATTTCACCGAAACTTTACGGCTCGCTCCATTCTTCACCTCGATGAAGATTCCATTTCCCGGATTCTCCACACGTACTCCCTGGAGATTGAAATAAGTGGCGGCAACGTCGCACACCTCTATTTCAGCCACGCCGCTCTGATTGTTCTTCACAACCTTGACAGGATTCAGCTGCAGCTCCGCGGGACCCTCGGAACCCTTTTTCAGATAACGTCCCACGAAACCGGTCACATCCATCGATTCTCCGGGTTCCACTGTCACCACGTCATAGAATTTGTCATTTGTAAAGTAGTTATACATTGCCACTGTGGTTGTGCCATCGGTAATGGAGTATGCTCCGTTATCATTGTTTACAGTCACATTCTTGACAATTACATAGTCAAGCAACATGTCAAAACTGATGTCGGAGATGCCGACTTCTTTCGGCTCAGGTTCCTCACCTCCGGTGGTGATGTCTCCAAGAACTGGATTTGAAATCTGCGGATTGCCGTTGTAGAAGCTGAATGTACCGGTTATCTCACTGATGACATCACCTGCATGGATTTTATCCTTATACTGGTCTTTTGTGTCATAAACCAGCATACATTTATCCTCGTACATCACATAGATGTATCGGCCATTCTCGTATGCCACTGTCACGGGTACATCCACGTTTACGAGAGAAATTCCGAGAGAGGCCACATCCTCCTCAGTGAGAGTCAACAGACTTGCGAACTCATTGATTACAAAAGGCACCTCCGGATTGAACGAGGCCACATTGCTTGCATTCTCGCCTACGTATGCAATCGCCTTGATCTTGCAACCGGGAGTAACAGGCACGGGAGACTCGTACAATGCACCGTTGGACTTATCAGGGATTCCAGGCTCACTTCCATCCTCGGTAATGGTGTAGTAAACAGAAGCGTCTTCCGCGGCGCAGGACATCTCGACAACATAGCGCGCACCCAAGCGGTCGGATATCTTCACAAGGTCGAAAGCAGGAGCCGGAACGAAGTCCGGATTTACAGGTGCATCTCCATCCTTCAGCACATACAGAGCAATCGGTTTTTGAGCAGTCGCATACGTATTGAAAGTTACCGTACCTTTTACACCGCCGCTTCCATTGGAGACACTTGCCATCAGCTTATTTTCTCCATTCGAGATTGAAGCGACACGGCCGCTGAAGGAAATCGTCGCATAATTGCCATCGGCAGTCTCCGCATATTTCAATTCCTTGACTACATCCCATGAAAGATAGCCATCCTGAGCTTTCAGCGCGTATGTTCCGGCATTCGCACCCGCACCTTCCTCAAGCGTTACCGTCGTGAGCGCAGTCGATGTGGTGAACGTTTCGGGAAGTTCCGTAATATCGGGAGTGATCTCAACTCCAGTGAAACCCTTACCGTTTTCCTTTGCCTCACCCATAGCCCACAGACCATACTGAACCTTACCGACCATCACCGGCTGCAGGGCAACAAGATACTTGTCAGTAGTGTTTAGAGCGTCAACGGAAGTAACCAGATTGAAAGTCTGTTCAGACTGAGCGAACGTCTGCATCGCAAGGAAACACGCAGACATCGAAAGTAAAAACTTTTTCATTATTGTCTTATTATTGGTAATTTCATATTCAATCTGCAAAATTAGCCAATCCCCCGGAAATCTCCAAATAAAAACGGGCGCGGCAACCCGGGCAGCCGCGCCGGATATTACCGGATACGCAAACGGGCCTCCATCGGGCGGCCGGCATAAAAAAAGAGACAAGCGCTTCCCGGAGGGAGCGCCTGTCTGAAAGGTGGCGATTACCTACTCTTCCGCTTTCGCAGTACCATCGGCGTGATAAGGTTTAACTTCTCTGTTCGGAATGGG
>OFGM01000508.1_pt1 | contig 35396 bp, 41 predicted proteins | sample 1521741 | NCBI WGS metagenome assembly OFGM01 (sample SAMEA3504079, study PRJEB24116) | mouse gut metagenome | biome: mouse gut; feature: mouse-associated habitat; material: faeces | place: Denmark | collected 2011
ACAGTGTCAAGAAATGAAAATTCAACATAAAACATTAAAAACCCCTGCAAATGGCGCATACACACCACTTACAAGGGTTCTCATTCTTATCTCCAATCGCCTAATTTCGACAAATTTCTATGCATTCATCTGTGCCGCAACCTCAGCCGCAAAATCCTCGTTCTTCTTTTCCAGACCTTCACCTGTCTCATAGCGAACAAATTTTGTAATTTTCAGATCCGTAGCATTTTCTTTCCCAACCTGTGCAAGATACTGGCCTACAGTCTGCTTTCCATCCTCTGCCTTCACATAGATCTGGTCAAGCAGGCATATCTCTTTCAATTCCTTATTGATACGGCCATTGATCATGCCGTCGATCACCTTCTGGGGTTTTGCAGATTCTTTCGGATCATTCATAATCTGCGCAAGCAGGATTTCTTTCTCATGGGCAATATAATCATCGCCAACTTCATCTCTGCTCACATATTTCGGTGTCAGCGCTGCAACCTGCATTGCCACATTTTTCACCGCTTCTCTTATTACATCGTTATCCGTACCTGCCTCCGCTGCAACAATAACGCCGATACGTCCACCGCCATGCAGGTAATCCACCACGATAGGCGCTTCAACCACCTCGAATCTTCTGATATTCAGATTCTCACCAATGGTTGCTACTTTTTCTACCAACGCATCCTTTACTGTCTTGGAAGCGTCCTCTTCCCAATTCTCTGCAAGGAATGCATCCATATCCGCTGCTGTCGTATGAAGTGCCTGTTTTGCAACTGCCTCTACGAAATTCTGGAACATTTCATTTTTCGCCACAAAATCAGTCTCTGAATTCACTTCAACGACCGCTGCCCTTCCTCCTTCTACCGCAATACGACAGATGCCTTCTGCTGCGATACGGCCTGCTTTCTTATCAGCCTTCGCCTGTCCATTCTTTCTTAAGAACTCAACAGCTTCTTCCATATTACCATTTGTCTCGGTCAGGGCTTTCTTGCAGTCCATCATGCCCGCGCCGGTCAACTCTCTTAACTCTTTTACCATTGCTGCTGTAATAGCCATTTTATTTTCCTCCAAATCTATTAAAATACTCGTATCACCGCTTACAAAACAGCTTGTCAACTCGCAAACGCTTTGCTCGCGCCTGCTCTGCTGGCGCTGTGCTCCTGTATCGCCGCTTGCAAAACAGCGGCTCTATTCTGCTGCTATCTCTTCAATGTCTGTTGCTTCGCTCGCTGATGCTTCCTCTGCCATCTCCTCGCCCAGATCAGCCGCCTCACCCTGCGATGCTTCGATTACAGCGTCAGCCATCTTGGAAACGATCAGTTTTACGGCTCTAATTGCGTCATCGTTACCTGGAATGATATAATCCAGTTCTTCGGGATCACAGTTTGTGTCACCGATACCGATCAGTGTAATCCCCAGTGCATGCGCTTCCTGCACACAGATCCTTTCTTTCTTGGGATCTACTACAAAAATACAATCCGGAATTCTGCTCATTTCCTTAATCCCACCAAGGTTTCTCTCCAATTTCTCCCATTCCTTCTTGATCTGGATGACTTCTTTCTTCGGCAGTACATCAAATGTGCCGTCCTCAGCCATCTCCTCGATTCTTTTCAGTCTGTCAATTCTGGACTGGATCGTTTTAAAGTTGGTCAGCATGCCACCCAGCCATCTCTCATTTACATAGTACATACCACAACGCTCTGCTTCCGTTTTGACTGCATCCTGAGCCTGCTTCTTTGTACCCACAAAGAGTATCGTACCTCCCTGGGAAACAATATCTGCAACAGCATTGTAAGCTTCATCAACTTTTCCTACGGATTTCTGCAGATCAATGATATGGATACCATTCCTCTCCGTGAAGATATAGGGCGCCATCTTGGGGTTCCATCTTCTTGTGTGATGTCCAAAATGAACACCTGCCTCCAGTAACTGTTTCATTGAAATTACGCTCATGTCTTTTCCTCCATTTGGTTTTTCTTCCATACGCTGTAGCGGTTACATGATTTCCATCTTTTCAGCCTACCTCCGCTTAACGGAAACACCAACTGAAAATCAGCATATGTGTTTTTTCACAACTTCTGTATTTTACCACAAATTTCCCACAGATGCAAGCACAAGATCACTATTCAGCCTTCTGTCCCTGCCTGAAAAGCCCATTATCTCATCCTGAAAACGGGCAGGGAAAATTTTCTTCCTCTGTGTGGGCCTGCGCATAAAAAACAGTTCAGCCATCCGGCAAACCGCCCCGAGGCTGAACTGTTGCTCATCTGCTCTTTGTGATGATCTCTGCAATTTCTTTCTCTGATGCGTCTACTGTGATCTCGTAGCTCCCTATGGAGATTCTCTTATCAAATCCGTTCTGACAGAGAAATACATCGAAATCTGCCGCAGACTGCACTAAACCAGCCTCCTGTGCTCTTCTAGCCACCGAGATGGAACTATCGCCGGTTCGCACCTCCAGCGTTACGGTTCTTCCGGATGGGGAATTTTCAGCTGCTTCTTCGGCCCTGTCCACCACTTCTTCCGCTCTCTGCTCGATCTCCTGTGCCAGAGCCTGCTCTTCGGCATCTGCCTCTTCAGCCTGCTGTGGTGACTCCGTTTCCGGCTTCGGTTCTCCGGTCTGCCCCTGTGTATCCCCTTCAGGTGTCCGGCCTTCGGCATCTTCCTCCTGTACTGCCTTACCGTCCTGCTCCGTTAACTCCACTGACGGTTCATTCTCCGGCAGCTCCATCGACGTCTCTGTCTCGTTCATTTCTCCGTCAGCTGCTTCGCCACCGATATCCCCCAGCACAGTTTTGTCTTTTTCCACCATGCCGAGCTCTGCCGCTCTGCGTTTCACCGCTTCATCGCTCATCCCGCCACCCGTATTTCCTGACAGAATAAGCACTAGGGCCGCCACTAACATGCCGATACCCAGTCCGCGCAGATAGTATTTCAGTTTCATTCTTATACCCCTTTATCAAAGTCCTTCATAAAGATCAATTACAAGTTTGACCTCACCGATACCCAATCCCAGTTCCCTTGCAATGGCCATATTGGATTTTCCGGCTTTATGAAGCCCCAGAATTCTTTCGTTACTGTTTTCGGCCCCACCGCTTCCTGGCCCATCCTGCAACAGGAATGTGACTTCCGCCTTTTCCACAGAAGAAACAGGCTCTGCCTCCGGTTTTTTCGCCGTCTTTGCTGTCCGCGCCTTCTTCTTTGGCGCTGTCTCTATCTTCTCCGGAACGAAAGGCTTAAAATCAGCCCCTGTCTGACCGGTCTGTTGCTCCTCTATTCTCTCCCTAACCTCTCTCTGCTCTTTTGTCTGCCTGCTTTTCTGTACAGCAGCCGAAGTTTGCTTTTCAAACGCCATACTGGAAGCAGCTTCTGCCTTTTCCTTCGCAAGTTCCTTTTGCTTCCTGGAAATCTCCTCCAGATTTTCCCGAACCGTAACCTCTGAATCCTTCACCTGCTGCAAAAGTTCCTTCAGATCCCGTTCCACCTTTTCATAAGATTCCGAAAGACCTGCCTTTTTATTCTTCAGCATATCGTAAAGAAAGACCACTTCCTCATGGTTTTTATGAATTTCCTCCAGAACAGTATCAGAATACTCATTGACAGCCATGATCTTCTCATTGGAAATCCGTTCCATGGAACGTTCTGACTTCTCGATCTGTTCTTTCATCTCCTCCTCGGAAAGCTCCTCCAACCGGCCCTTCACATTCTCAAGTTCCTCCGCCACCAGACTTTTTACTTCCTGTGCGGCCAGATTTTTCGTTTCCTCTTTCAGTTTTTCCTCTTTTACCGGAATACAGAAACTTACAATAAAAACAACCGCTCCTGCTGCCAGTAATATCATCTCAAATATTCCCATCTTTTCTCCAGACCTATTATCGTTCGGTTAAAATCCCCATATATTTTCCCATTTTTGTTTTCATTTTCTGAAGCGCTCTCGTATGAAGCTGAGATATTCTGGACTCTGAAACCTCCAGGACGGAACTGATCTCCTTTAAGGTCAATTCCTCATAATAATAAAACAAAATAACCTTTTTTTCCTTTTCCGTCAGAATATCCAATGACTCCATCAGCATCCTTTTCAGCTCATCTTTTTCGATAACTACTTCCGGAGAATCAAACTGCCCTGAATGAGATCCCGTCTCTACGGGTACTTCACTTCCCTGCTCCATAAACTCGTTCAGAGAAATGACGCCCGTGACTTTCATCTGTCCCTGCCAGTCCACATATTCGTCATCCGTAATCCCAAGCGCTGCAGCGATCTCCTCGTCCGTGGCAGGCCTTCCCTCTCTGTTTTCTATCTCTCGGATGGCAGATTCAATTTTCTTCTGTTTCTGTCTGATTGTTCTGGGAATCCAGTCCATCTTCCGGATCTGATCCAGTATAGCGCCTCTGATCCGCAGGCTGGCATAAGTCTCAAATTTTACTTCCTTACACAGATCATACTTATCGATGGCATCGATCAAACCAAATACACCGTAACCAACCAGATCATCATATTCCACATTATATCCAAGATACATGCTGAGTCTGCCGGCTACGACTTTTACAAGAGGTGCATATTCGATTATAATCTTTTCCTTCACTTCGGGACTTCTGGTCTTTCCATATTCATCCCAGAGCTTCTTTTTTTCCGCCTCACTCATAGCCTACCGCCTACTCTTCCGCAGTCTCCTCCTCCGCGCCTTCTTCTTCAGCGCTCTCTTCTTCCGGCTCCTTCTCTACCATTTCATCCTCTTCATCCTCATCAACCTCCGGCGGTGCATTCTGTTTGTCGATCATATCCAGAATGCCTTTCAACAGACCGCCCAACGCGTAAAAGATGATCAGAATAAGAAGTAATCTCGCCAGAAATTCATTCAGGCTGCACCCCTTCACTACCATCAGGATACTTGTTATCGCTCCTGCCGTCAGCATGACAAAAGGAGGTATCAACCTTCTTTTTGCCTCCTTACTGACACTGAAGATCCTTCCCCGGCGTTTCTCTTTTCCTTTTTTCTGTTCCTTATCTTTCTTTTTCGCCACGCCGCAGTGCCCCCTATATTTTCTTCTCCGGTTTTCCTACTGCTTTAATAACATATATTCCCGTTTCCGGATAATATATTACCGTGCGGCCATAATTTAATCCGGTATCTTCCGCAAGCAGTTTAATACGCATGGCACTCAGCTTCTTTCTTGCTGCTTCTGCATTTCTTGCTCCCACTTTTACCAAATCAGAATTTCTCTGAAATGCGAACATCTGAGCTCCCCCTGCCAGTTTTGCCTCCAGACGGCTTTTGTTCGCTCCGGCCCTTACCATCTGCTTCACCAGTTCTTCCAGGCCTGAATCAACAAATTTTTCAACACATGTGTTATTTTTAATAACCGTAGAATCCGGCAGCATTGCATGCAGCAATCCGCCCACTTTTGTAATCGGGTCCCTGAGCGCCACTCCCACACAGGAACCGAGCCCTAACGTTGTGAGACCGTCCGGGCTCTTACACACTTTGAGATCTGCCATTCCGACTTTAATTATATTACTCATTGCTGTTCACTTCCTATGCCATTCCTAAAGACTCCATGATTTTTTTATATGAATCCAAATCTGGCACGAGAATAAAAAACCCGTCAATCTCCACATCATCAGTAAATCTGGTTTGAATCATCAGGATTTTATCCCCAAGCACACCAAATTCTATAGCAGGTACACTCAAAATGGCCCCCGCCATATCAACCGCAATATCCGGTGCAGTGGGATAGATTTTAAGGCCGGTCAGATCTGACAGAGAATTCAGGTATGCCCCCGTCATAATATTCCCCATCTCCTTTAAAACAGATATCTCCATCTCATCAAACTCATCTGCACCTGCTGCCGAACTTCCATAGCCCCCGAGCATCTGATCGATCAAATGTTTGGAAGACTCTTTTTCTAACAGAAACATCATACTTCCCTGGATGTCTCCCTCCACGACCATATAAACGCCTGCCATGATCGTTTCCTCACCACCGATCACTTCCCCCAGGTCGCGGAACTCAAAAAGATCCGCCTTAGGCACTTTCATATCGACTTTGCGCTGTAACATCTGTGCCAGAGCCGTCATCGCATTGCCCGCACCAATATTACCTATCTCCCGTAACACATCCAAATGACTGCTGTCGATACTATCCAATTCGAAGTTATTATCCATAGCTTCTCTCCTTATCAAATTGCGCCGTCCCTGTCTTTTCGTTACTGCCTCTTACTCCGCCAGAACCTCATTCAAGTCGAGCAGAGAGATCAGCGCTCCCTGATGCTTTCCTACACCTGTGACAAACATATCTTTTCCGGTTCTGTCGTAAGACATTTTCTCGATACCATCCACTTCCAGCGTCACCACTTCTCTCACCGCATCGACGATCAGGCCTACAAACCCCTGCTGTTCGCTTTTCACGATGACGATTCTGGAGTCCTTCGTATACTCCGCCTCAGGCAGTCCCATTTTTGTACGAATATCCATAACCGGGATCACTTCGCCACGCACATTGATCACACCTTTGATGTAGGATGCGACCTTCGGTACCCGGGTAATACTGGACATGTGAATGATATTATCCACATATTTAATATCAATGCCATACTGTTCTTCACCGACTTTTATCACGATAAACTGTATCGTTCCACTGCTGTTTTTCAGTTCTTCCATGATGACCTCCTTTTACACCGCGCTCCCTGCTATATCAATACATTGGCATCCAGAATCAGTGCCACTTCACCGTCGCCAAGAATCGTCGCACCACTGATCAGCTTGCTCTTACCGATAAACTTGCCAAGAGATTTGATAACGATCTCCTGCTGTCCCATCAATTTATCCACCACAAGCCCCGCCTGCTTATCGCCTTTTTTCACAATGGCAACGACCATATTTTCATTTTCTTTTCTTGTGGACTCGATATCCAGCACCTCATTCAGGCGAACCAACGGGATAACGGAACCTCTCAGATGAATCACTTCCTCGGACTGAACAAGTTTTACATCGCTTGGTGCAATATTCTCAAGGGTCGTCACAGAATTTAAGGAGATGGCGTACTTTTCACCGCCCACTTCCACCATCAGTGCCTGTATAATAGCCAGTGTCAGAGGAAGTCTGATAGTCCAGGTGCTGCCTTCGCCAAGCCTTGTTTTTACTTCCACTTCGCCGCCAAGCATCTCGATCTTGGATTTTACAACGTCCAGACCCACGCCTCTTCCTGAAACATCCGTCACTTCCTTCGCTGTGGAAAAACTCGGCAGAAACAGCAGATCGATGATCTCCTTATCCGACATATTGACTGCCTGTTCCTGCGTCACAGTGCCCCTCTCAATGGCCTTGTTTCTCACCTTTTCCACGTCGATACCGTTACCGTCATCTCTCACCTCAATGACAACGTTATTGCCATCCTGATAAGCATCCAGATAGATGGATCCTACTTCCGGTTTTCCTCTTTCCGCACGGATCTCCGCACTTTCCAGACCATGGTCCGCAGAGTTACGCAACAGATGCATCAACGGATCACCGATCTCATCCACTACGGTTCGGTCAAGTTCCGTCTCCTCACCGCTCATATGCAGTTCCATCTTCTTATTTAACTTCTTGGTCAGATCGCGGATCATTCTCGGGAACTTATTGACTACGCTCTCAATGGGAACCATTCGCACCTTCATTACGGACTCATGCAGACTCGTAGTAACGTTCTCCAGATATTCAATCTGGCTGTCCACCGCGGCATTGCTCCCGCTGACATTCTGAGTCGAAGCTGAAACAAGAGAGTTCTTCGCAATAATGAGCTCACTGACCAGATTCATCAGCACATCTAACTTCTCGATATCCACTCTGACCGTACGATTGCCGACTGCCTTGCTGTTTCCTTTCTTCTCCGGTTTTGCCGCACCTGTCTGTGCCGGTTTTGCCGGCGCTTCTTTTTTCGTTGCAGGAGGAGTCTGTGGCTGTACTGCAATCTTTGGCTCCTTCGTCTCCTGTTCAGGCGTCTCCTCCGGTGCCTCCCCAATAACCATTTCCGCTCCCACAGCATCCTCGATCTCCGAAACGCTCTTAACAGAGGAAAGGATCTCCTCCAACGAACTTTCCGTAATTACAATGATCGTGAAATCCAGATCAAACTTTTCATCCTCAATATCCTGTACAGAAGGAGAAGAAATCGCAATCTCTCCCAGTTCTTCCACCGCCTTAAACACAAGGAAAGATCTGGCTGCTTTTAAAATGCAGGACTCCTGTACCTTTACAGTGACACCATATATCTTCTTTCCCTGTTTCTGAGCCTCGCCCAGTACATGCCTCTGGGCTTCATCCAGAGGGATATCATTCCACTTGCTGTCCGATGCGGAAGGCTGTACGGCGGTCTCCGGTTCTGTTGTCTTTCCCGCTTCCTCCTCCGCCGCCTCATCCCCATCAGGTTTCAGACAGTCATTTAACAGCTTGATCAAAGCCTCGTTTTCATTTGTACCCTCATCGGAACTCTCCTGAATATTGGTTGTATATTCCTCCAGTGCATCCAGACATTGGAACAGAATATCAATCATATGGGATTTGATCTTGATTGTGCCGTTTCTCACTTCCGAAAATACGTTTTCCATGTCATGGGTCAGCGTCTGCATCCGCTTATACCCCATTGTTCCCGCCATTCCTTTCAGGGAATGTGCCGCACGGAATATCTCGTTGATAGTATCTTCGTTTTCGGGATCCTGTTCCAGATTTAAAATCTCCGTATTCAGGCTCTGTAAATGTTCTCTTGTTTCATCCAGAAATATTTCCAGATATTGGCTTACATCCATATTACTTTACCCCCACATTCATGATGATTTCCTGTGCCACATTGTCCAATTCCACGATCTGGTTTACCAGTCCGGCCTTTACCACGCCTTTGGGCATACCATATACCGCACAGGTGTTTTCCTGTTGTGCTATCACAAAAGTCTGCTTTTTAGCTTTCAGATTTCGAATTCCTTCAGTGCCGTCAAGCCCCATTCCGGTGAGCACCACACATACTACCTGATCAAAAGGAGAGTTGATCAGGCTCTCATACATATAGTTCGCGCAGGGCTTCACACCCTCTCTGGAAGGCTCATCGCTGTAGTGGATACAACTCTTTCGCTGATCGGAAGACACATTCATGTGCATTCCGCCCCGTGAGAGATACACGTGTCCCTTTTGAAGTATTTCCCCTTCCCTGGCCTCAGTCACCGTCAGCTCACTCAGAGAATCAAGCCGCTCCGCCAGGGATTTGGTAAATCCCACCGGCATATGCTGTACTAAAACCACCGGTGCATTCAGCTCCTTTGGAAGTTTTGGGATCACCGCCTGCAAAGCTTTTGGCCCTCCCGTGGAACTGGCGATAGCCACGATTTTGTTTCCCACGATATTGTGTTTCCTCACCATGGAAACAAACTTCTTCTCGGTCTTGATCCTCCCTAGGTTAACGCTTCTGGCAAAAGTCGGTTCCCTGCTGGAAGCCACCGCATACAGAGTCTCTCTGAAGTTCTTCTGAAATTCCTCCGTTCGGTTATTCTTGATATTGCCGGACTTATGTACAAAATCGATCGCTCCCAGTTCCAGCGCATCAAGCGTCACCTTTGCACCCTCTCTGGTATCTGTGCTGGCCATCATGACTCTTGCCGGGATCTTCTGGATCTGAAGCTGCTTTAACAGTTCCAGTCCGCCCATCACCGGCATATTCACATCAAGCACCACGGCATCATACTTCTTCTTCGTCAGCAAATCAAGTGCTTCCTTACCGTTTTTGGCGATATCCGCCACATGGAATCTTGCATCTGCTTTCAGTATATCACACATGACCATTCTCATGAGTGCAGAGTCATCTACAACTAAAATATTTTTTCCCATTTTTATTCCATTCCTGCCATTTTATTTGTTGATTGCTTTATGGCGCTGCCTTCTTTCTTCCTCAAAAATATATCTGATGATTTCCTCTCTCTCATCCACATCCATATTGATGTACTGCACCCGATTCTCATAAATCCCGGGTCTGTCTTCGAGTTCCTCACTGCGCAGCACTCTTCCGGCCATATGGTACTGTTTTTCTCCATTTTTCATATTTAAAATATAGGTACAGTAGATCATGGTTCCCACATCAAAACCGTAATCTGCAATAAAACGCAGCCCACCGCCGCTGATATCCGCAATTGCCCCCTTTTTCATCGGAAGCCCTTCCTTTGGCCTGAACTGGTTCTGCTCAAGCGCAGCGATCTCTGTATCCTCTAACCTCCTGACCATCACACCCAGCGCACAGTCAAGCCGATAGTACTCTCTTCTCTGTCTTTTACGAAGATTACTGGTAAGCTCCACTACCACAATATAAATATTGTTGCTTTTATATCGATCAAGCACCCGCGCAAAACACTGGTAAAGCCCTTTCTCCGTATAAAAACACAGATCAAACTGTCCGTCTACTGCTAAAAGTATTACCTTTCCTTTCTCGATCGGCATCATGATCTCCAGCTGATCCTCGGAAAGCACATCAAACACCTTGGTCCGATATGTCTTTTTCATTTCCTGAATACCTTCCTCCGGATTATCATCAGCTTCCTTTACCGCCCCGATCTCCACGATCTGTCCCGCCACAATAATATCAGATAGCATACCTTATCTCCTCCCTGTCATAATATGTGAAAAAAACGCCATCATACCCTGTTTCGTTTTTTTATCCTCTTCCTCCTGATGCATGAGTTTCATCGCCGCACTCCGGAAAGCAAGCGCTGATTTCGCCGAGGGATTCTGAATCGAGACAGGCATCTGCTGCATGACCGCTCTGGCCAGCTGTTCATCCTGCGGAATATAACCCAGATACTCTATCGGCACTTTTAAATATCTGGAAACCACCGCATCCAGCTTGTGGTACAACATGTCTCCCTCTTCCTCATTCCGCACTTTATTGGCCAGCACATTGATACTGGTATAGTCCGGCGAGAATCTGCTGTGGCGGTTTAATGCCTTCATCAGGGAGTAGGAATCCGTGATGGAAGTCGGTTCCGGTGTGGTGACAAGCAAAATCTCATTACTCGCCACAAGAAACTCCAGAACTGCATCGGAAATACCTGCCCCGGTATCCACAATGATCACATCTGCCATACTGTCCAGCTCCACAAGATTCTGGACAATATAATTCAGATAATCTCTTGACAGATTAGCCATCCCCACAATACCTGAACCGCCGGAGATAAAGCCCACTTCCATAGGCCCCCAGGTAATAATATCCCGAATATTCTTTCCCTGATAAATCAGATCATACAGATTATACTTCGGCACTGTCCCAAACATAATTTCTATATTGGCAAGTCCAAAATCCGCATCCAGTATAATCACCTTCTGATCCATCTTACGGAACTGAATGGCCAGATTGATCGCCGTATTTGATTTCCCCACACCGCCTTTTCCACTGGTTACTGTAATGACCCTTGCTGCCTGATGTCTGGACTGGCTCTGGGCTTTGATGATATTTCTTAATTTTTCCGCCTGATCTGCCATCTAATTTTTCCCTCCAAGCAATTGTTTTACTGTTTTCTGAGGATTAAATATTTCTATGTCATCCGGCACATTCTGCCCACAGGTAATATAAGACAGGCCGGCACCGGTATGCAGTTTCAGATTCAGAAGATTCCCCAGAGTCATCGTCTCGTCCACTTTTGTAAAGATGATCCTGTAATCTTCAATGTCCTGATAGGATTCTACAATACTGAGCAAATCCTTATACTTTGTTGTGGCAGAAAGCACCAGATGAACTTCCTTCTCTATCCCTTCCTCCAGTCCATGAATAAAAGTATTCATATTTTCCCGCAGAGCCGGATTCTGGGGCGAATGTCCCGCCATATCCACCAGAATGAAATCGTAATTTTTAAAATCCTGTACTCCTCTGCGCAGTTCTTCCACAGAATAGATCACCCGAAAGGGTACTTCCAGTATATTGGCATAAGTCCGCAGCTGTTCCGCCGCCGCAATGCGATAGGTGTCTGCCGTAAAAAGTGCCACTTTACGTTTCTGTTCCAGCCGGAACTTGGAAGCGATCTTCGCGATGGTGGTCGTCTTTCCCACCCCTGTCGGCCCCACAAAGAATATCACTCTGAGTCCTTTATTATCCTTCTCAATGGGTACTGCTTTACCGAATTTTAAGATCATCTTCTGATACACATCCGCCAGAGCATGGTCAAAGGGCTGATTCTCTCTGACATTTTTCTCCATCTCATCGATGATCTGGTTCGCATATTTCTCGTTCACTTCATTGTCCAGCATCGTGTCGTAAAGCAGTTTGAGAAAACGCACCATCTCATTGTTTTCTTCTGTCTCTTCCATTGGAGTCTCAGAAGCTGCCTCTTCCTCCGACTGCAGCTTTTTCTCGATCATATTCTGCAGAGAATCAAGCTTTTCCACCAGAAGCTTATGGTTCTCATCAGCTGCCTCTTCCCTGCGCCGCGGAACCGCTCTGTCATCCGCTTTTATATCAATACCGCCTGCATGAGAAAACTTTTCCTTTTCTCCCAAAGGCTCCCTCACGCCTTTTTCCATCCCCGCAGCTTTTGCCACCTGACGAAAGGTCTCACGCAGATTTGCCTCCTCCGCAGCCTTGTTTTGCGCACCGCCGCCGGGGTATCTCTCATTCTCCTCTTCCTTCGCCACCGTCACTTCTGTCTGCGGCTTTTTCAGGAAACCGAAAAGTCCCTTTCCCGGAATAGTTTTCACATTCATGATGACGATATTCCCGCCCAATTCGGCCTTTGCCTGAACCACCGCTTCCTCTTCTGTTTTTGCACTGAATTTTTTAATGATCATTATGCCGTCACCATTCCTACTGACTGTAATTCTACATTAGAATCTACTTCGTTATAAGAAACCACGATCAGATCTCTGTAAGTATCCTCCGTCAGTTTTTTGAAATAGATCCTGACGATCGGAGAAGTTATCACGATCGGATTTTTACCCATCTGCTCCAGTTTTTCCGTCTCTTTCCCCACACTCCCCACGATCGCCTTGATCCGGATTGGATCCAGAGAAATATAGGCGCCTGTCTCAGTCTGTTTGACGCTGCCCATGATCTCCTGTTCGATCTTTGGATCTAACGTCACCACGCTGGTCGTCTCATTAGCTGGGAAATACCGGCTGGAAATAGCACGTTTCAAACTCTGTCTTACATATTCCGTCAAAATATCCGTATCTCTGGTGGAGGGCGCATAGTCTGCAAGCGTCTCCAGGATCGTCTGCAGATCTCTGATGGAAATACCTTCCCGCAGCAGATTCTGCAGTACCTTCTGAATTTCTCCAAGCCCCAGCATCTTCGGCACCAGTTCATCCACAAGAGCCTGATTGCTCTCTTTGATATTGTTGATCAGATTCTGTACATCCTGGCGGGTCAGCAGCTCATCAATATGTTCCCTGATCACTTCCGTCAGGTGCGTTGCAATAATGGAAGGCGGATCTACCACCGTGTAGCCCAGACTTTCCGCCCGCTCTCTCTGGCTCTCCGTGATCCAGAGCGCCGCCAGATGGAAGGAAGGCTCAAATGTGGGAATGCCCGAGATCTCCTCCTCCACATAACCCGGATTCATGGCCATATAGTGGTCAAACAGGATCTCGCCGTCACTGACCTGAATACCCTTTATCTTAATAATATACTGATTCGGGTTGAGCTGAATATTGTCACGCAGACGAATAATCGGCACTACCATACCCATTTCCAGTGCGATCTGCCGTCTGATCATCACCACACGGTCGAGCAGATCACCACCCTGGTTGACATCCGCAAGAGGAATGATACCATAACCAAATTCCAGTTCCACAGGATCCACCTGCAACAGCGAATTGACATTTTCCGGCTGCCTGATCTCCTCCGCCGCCACTTCCTCAGTATCCACTTCATGTTCAATGCCGGCCATCTCCAGAGTTCCCTGTACCATGCGTCCGGCCACAATAAATCCCATTCCAAGCGTCACAAAAACCACCGTCTGAAGCGGTGTGATAATCCCTAACACAGAGATCGTCGCCCCCACAATATAGAGCGCTCTTGGCACCCCGAAGAGCTGCCCTATGATCACATTGGCAAAATCCGCATCCTTCCCGCCCTTGGTCACCAGAATACCTGTTGCCAGAGAGATAAGCAATGACGGGATCTGGGATACCAGACCGTCACCAATGGTCAGAATACAATAAGTCTGGGCAGCGGTACTGAAATCCATTCCCTGCCGCAGCATTCCCATGGCAGCGCCGCCGATCAGGTTGACAAAAGTGATGATCAGACCTGCCGTTGCGTCTCCTTTTACGTACTTCACCGCACCATCCATGGACCCGAAGAAACTGGACTCCGCCTGGATCTTGTCACGCCGCTCCTTCGCCTCCGCATCGTTGATCGCACCGGTATTCAGATCCGCATCGATAGCCATCTGCTTACCGGGCATGGCATCCAATGTAAACCTCGCCGTCACTTCAGCCACACGCTCTGAACCTTTGTTGATGACCATAAACTGGATCAGGATCAGAATGATAAAGACGATCACACCCACCACCAGGTCACCTCCGCCCACATAGTCACCGAAGGTCTGCACCACATTACCGGGGTCACCGGTCAGCAGAATCAGCTTCGTGGAAGATACGTTCAGGGCGATTCTGAAGATCGTCGTAAAAAGAAGCATGGTCGGGAAAAAGGACATGTCTAACACTTCCTTCGTAAACATGACCGTAAACAAAATCAAAAAAGCAATTCCTATATTGATGGCAAGAAAAATATCCAAAAGCCATGAAGGAATCGATACAATGAGCATGATAAACGCGGCGAGTATATAAAGTGCTACACCTAAATCAGCTTTTCCGATCTTCATCCGCTCATCTCCTCTCCCGGGATCCACCCGTATGTCTCTCCCTCATAACTAATCACTATGATGATCCGCCGCCCTTCTGTTCTCTGATATGATATACATAAGCCAGTACTTCCGCCACAGCTGGGTATAATTCCGCCGGAATCTGTTCCCCCACTTCCACATTCGTATAAAGCATCCGTGCAAGCGGCTTGTTCTCATAGATCTCTATATTGTACTCTTTCGCCTCTTCCTTAATTCTCGCTGCCAGATAATCCGCGCCTTTTGCCAGCACGATGGGCGCTGCGTACAGTTCACTGTCATATTTCAGTGCCACCGCATAATGGGTGGGATTTGTGATCACCACATCCGCCTCCGGCAGCGCCTGCATCATTCTTCTTCTCGAGGCTTCCTGCATACGCTGCTTCTGTTTGCCCTTAATCTGGGGATCACCTTCCTGATCCTTATACTCATCCTTGACTTCCTGTTTTGTCATCTTCATGTCTTCACTGAATTTCCATTTTTGGTATATGAAATCAGCGAAAGCAATGATCATAAAGATGGAGGAGATCCGGATGCCCAGATCGATCACGATAGTTCCGATCTCCTGCACGGCAGCTAAAAGCGGCATATCCAACAGATAAAACAGTATCTCCAGCTTCCCCTTCATATACTGCCAGGCCACATACAGAATCATACCGATCTTGGCAACTGCCTTCACCAGTTCCACCAGGGAATTTGGTGATAAAATACGTTTGAATCCCTTGATCGGATTGATCTTGCTGAACTTCGGCTGCAGCGGTTTCGTGGTCGGCTTCCATTTCACCTGCGCCACATCGCTCCCGAAAGCCACCCCCACGCCTACCAGAAAGATCGGTATCATAATAACCAGAAGCCTCTGCATGCTCTGGCGAACAACAGCCTCAATATTCGCCATTGGCACTGTTCCATGGGGCATCCCCATCATTTCCGGAATCCTGTTGTATACCCCGCCAAAAAGTTCCAGAAAACTGATACTGATATTTCCTATCCAGATTTTTAACAGCAGAAAAAGGGACAGAAGCCCCAATCCGTTTGCAATTTCCTTACTTTTTGCCACCTGCCCGTCTCTTCTGGCATCTTCCAGCTTCTTCTGGGTGGCAGGCTCCGTCTTCTCACCGCCGGGACCTTCTTTTGCAAAAAACTGTAAATCATATTGCAGTATCACATCAACGCCTCCACAAAAGCAACGGTCATCCGCCTGGCCTCATCAAATATCATATCAGCCGCCGTGGGGAGCAAAAACAGCGTCAGAAAGATCACACCCAACCCCACGAAAATTTTCAGCTGCAGCCCCACGGCAAACATATTCATCTGAGGCGCCACCTTTGCCAGGATACCAAGCACTGCATTCAACATCAGAATCGCCGCAAAAATCGGCAGGCATATCTGAAACCCCACAAGGACATACCGACTCATAAACCGGATCGCCACATCCAGGAGTTTCGCCGCATCAAATTTTGCCCCATATACCGGAATCAATTCATAGGAATCCGCAAGCGCCCATATGATATACTCATACATACCGCTGATCACAAGAATCAGCATGATCAGATTCCGATAGAGCGTGCTGGTAATCGTCGTCTGCTGTCTCGTGGAAGGATCCATCAACGTCACCATGGAAAAACCGACTTCCATATCAGCGATGGTTCCGGTCAATGCCAAAATAGAGGCACAGAGATTGACGCCCATCCCGATCAGGGCACCTGTAATCAGTTCCTTCGCCACAAGCAGTGCATAATCGTACACCGTATCATATACTACCTCCTGTGCTGGCACCACACCATAGAGCACTACTGAAACCACCACACTGAGTACCACCCGGTATCTTCTGGGCACGGCATTCAGAGAAAAAAACGGTACCACATAAATAAACATGGAGACCCGCACAAGGATCAGAAGAAAATATTCCAAATCGGCAAAGTTTAAATCCACTGTAACCATACTGTTTTACTATCTCAGATAGACGCTGAAATCAGACCACATATTTGTCATCAGATTTGCCATCTCTGTCAACATCCAATGTCCGATCAGCATAATCATCAGAAAAATGGACAGCACTTTCGGAACAAATGTCAAAGTCTGTTCCTGAATGGAAGTAACTGTCTGAAAAATGCTGACAAGCAGTCCCACCGCCATGGAAACCAGTAAAACCGGCGCCGCAACCTTGATAATTGTAAACAACGCCTCGTTTGCAATTGTCACCACCTCATTAATCGTCATCTTTTACCTCCAGGAAAGATAATCTGCAGCAGTCCCGGTTTTACACGTCCGCCGCAACTTTTTGTTTCCGCTCAGTCATCCTATCATGTAAAAAGTCTTCACCAGATTTACAATAACAAGATTCCATCCGTCCGCCACCACAAAGAGCAGTATCTTAAATGGCATGGAGATCGTTGTGGGCGGCAGCATCATCATACCCATGCTCATCAACGTGGAAGCCACCACCATATCGATCACAATAAAGGGAATATAGATAATAAATCCTATCGTAAATGCCAGCCGCAGTTCGCTGATCATATAGGCAGGAACTAACACCGACGTTGGAATATCATCCAGAGTCTCCCCGTCCCACTCTAACCGCGCAATATCCATAAATACCTGCGCGTCCTCCGCCTGGGTAGAACGGTACATAAACCGCCTCAGCGGCTCTATTCCCCGTTCCAGAGCCTCATCCTGTTCGATCCGCCCCTCCTCAAAGGGAACAATGGCATCATTGTAAATTTCGGTTACCGTAGGCTCCATAATAAAAAATGTCAGAATCAGTGAAAGACCTATCAATATCTGATTCGGCGGTACAGTCTGGGTGCTGAGCGCCGCCCTCGTAAAGTGTAGCACAATAATGATCCTTGTAAAGGAAGTCATCATCAGGATAATCGTTGGCAGAACAGCTATGAATGTCAGTGTCAGCAGGATCCTCAGTGTTCCGGCTATCGTCCCGTTATTATTTGTCACAGTGACCGTCGCAGTGTTGGCAATATTCAGTTCTCCAAGTTCTTCTCCGGTTTCCGCTTCTCCCGGATCCCGCAGTGTCGTCCTGGTATCTGTCTCTCCTGTCACGCCCTCGTCGATATCAAGCGTCGTCGCATGGACTACCTGCGCATGACAAATACAGAATATGCCCGCCATTAACAGCAGGCACAACAGTTTCCTAATCCGTAGTCCGGAAAATCTTTTCATCATTCCTTTTTCTTTTCCCTGACCTTCTCCAATATTTCCTGAAAGTTCATCTTTACACCGACCGCACTTTCTCTCCATACCAATGCCGATTCATCCAGTTGCGCCAGAAAGGTAACGGTATCTTTCGCCACAGCCACAGCCAGATACTTATCTGCCACCCGTATTATCTGGACATACTTATCAGAGGCAATACGAAAGCTCTCCAGCATTTCGATATTGCCACCTGCCCCCTTCCCTTTCTGATAGCTGGCAGTCCATTTTGTCACTGCCCAGGTCACCCACAAAACAATGACAAAAAGAACAAGTACAGTAATAAACTGTGCTATCCCCCCCAGCGTTTCCATCGTCAAAAGCACCATTATCCGATGACCTTTTTCACGGCCTCTAATACACGGTCAGCCTGGAAAGGCTTTACAATAAAGTCCTTCGCCCCGGCCTGAATGGATTCAATTACCATTGCCTGCTGTCCCATCGCGGAACACATAATGATTTTGGCACCCGGATCGCCCTCTTTGATCTTCTTTAAGGCCTGAATACCATCCATCTCCGGCATCGTTATGTCCATCAGTACCAGATCAGGCTTTACTTCCGCATACTTCTCCACTGCCCTTGCGCCATTCTCCGCTTCTCCGGCCACATTGTACCCGTTTTTGGAGAGAATGTCCTTGATCATCATTCTCATGAACGCTGCGTCGTCACAAATTAACACGTTTTTAGCCATTTTTCCACTCCTATCGCTTTTTCTTTGCTGCTTATTATACTGTTTATTTGATAATTTCCGTTATTCTGACACCAAAACTTTCCTCAATTACAACAACTTCACCCCTGGCAACCATCTTTCCGTTTACAAAAACTTCTACCGGCTCCCCAGCTACCTTATCCAGTTCTATGATCGTCCCCGGCGCGAAATCCAGTACCTCGGAAATAGATTTTTTGGTACGTCCCAGTTCCACGGTAACTTCCAGCGCCACATCCATAATCAGATCGATGTTGGCCGGCGCTCCCGGTCCCGGTACTCCACCTGCAAAACTCTGGAACTGTGCCGGCTGGATATTCATCTGCTGCATGGGCGCCTGCGGTGCCTGCTGCATCGGCGGCATTCCATAAGCTGGCATTCCATATCCCTGGGGCGGCATTCCATATGGTGCGTACATACCTGCCATATTCATGTCCGGCTGAGCCGGCATACCAGGCATCGGTGCTCCCATTCCCATATTTTCCGCAGGTACAGAAGGCATTGGCGCGGGTTCCGGTGCTGCCTGAGACGGCTGTGGGGCAGGCGTACTCTCAGGCTTTGTCTCGGCTCCACCATTTATAAATGCATTACACAAAAACCTTGCAAAATCACAGGGATAAAGCTGCATGATCGTACTGTCTATCAGATCGCCTATCTGCATCCTGAAGCCGATCTTGACAAAAGTTCCGCCCAGGAACGGGGAAATATCCTGCCCTGCATCTATCGTTGCCAGATCCACCAGTGTTGCCTCCGGCGGGCTGATATCTATCATTTTTCCGAGCATCGTAGCGAGAGAAGTGGCGGAAGCCCCCATCATCTGATTCATCGCTTCGGAAATGGCACTCAAATGAATCTCCGAAAGCTCTCCCTCCGTATTTGTGCCATCGCCTCCCATCATCAGGTCGGTAATGATCTTTACGTCATGTTCCTTCAATATTAAAATATTATGACCGTCAAGCCCCGCCGTATACTTGATTTGAATAAATACACAGGGTCTCTCATACTCGCCGATCATCGTTTCCCACTGTGCCAGAGAAACCACCGGCGTCGTAATATTTACTTTCCGATTAACCAGCGAAAACAGGGTGGTTGCTGCAGACCCCATACTGATATTGCCGATCTCACCGATGGCATCTTTCTCCGTATCAGTGAGTAATGCCTCCTCCGCACTGACCGCTCCGGTATTCTCATAGGCAACCGACTCCGAATCCTGAGGCCCTGGCGCACTGACAGCGGCTTCTGTCTGCAGTCCGTCTGCCGCGTCGGCCGAACCGTCGGACATTCCGTTCAGCAAAGCACTTATCTCGTCCTGTGATAACATTCCACCATCCACTTATCTATTCCTCCTCTTCCAGAACCGATGTAACCTGTACAGCATATTTTTCTTTGCTGGAACCGGGTACTGCGGTAAATTTTTTGATATTTCCGACATAAACAGTCAGGTCTCCATTTATTTCGGAATCCAATCGGATGATATCTCCCAGCTGGAGATTCATAAAATCGTTCACAGATATACTGCTTGTTCCGAGCAGTGCCCGGATCGGCACACTCACCCTCTTCACCAGAGATTCCAGATGTTCCTCGTAATCTTCATCACTCGCCTCATGGATCGTCGAATACCAGAACTTGGTATTCAGATTATCCATAATATCTTCCAGGGTGAAATAGGGCAGACATACGTTCATCATACCTTCCACTTCACCAATTTTAATATTCAGCGTGATGATCGCTATCATATCGCTGGGGGCAATGATCTGGGCAAACTGTGGATTTGTCTCTATCCTGTCAAGCACCGGATTGATCTCCACCACATTTTTCCAGGGTTCTCTGAGCAACTGCATACAGACAACCAGTATCTTCTCCAGAATCGCCATCTCTATCTCGGAAAAATCCTTTGTCCGTTCCAGGGCAGTTCCCTGTCCGCCTAACATCCTGTCAATGATTACATATCCTATGTTCAAAGACAGTTCCATCAGAATATTTCCGGGCAGCGGGGCAAAGTTTACAATGGATAATATCACCGGGCTGGACAAAGCATTTGAAAATTCCGAAAAAGTCACGGTCTCCGAACTGTTCACCGTAACCTGCACATTCTTCCTTAAGTATACCTGAAGATTTGTGGCAAGTAGCCGGCCATAATGTTCAAAAATAATTTCAAGCGTACGCAGATGTTCTTTGGAGAACTTTACAGGGCGCTTGAAATCATAATCCTTGACCTGTTTTTCCTCTTTATCCTGTATGTCATTTGCATCCAGTTCACCGGTACTGAGAGCTGCCAGAAGATTATCTATCTCCTGTTGCGATAATACCTCACCCATCCGGGTCCACCTCCTTTACCCGGAATATTTAACATCTCTGAAATCCACCTTAAAAATAAAGTCAGATCCAAACATATTCTGAATTCTTTCCAGGATCGCCTGTCTCAGGCCTTCTTCATCTGCCTGTGCCTCTTCCAGGGTATACTCTCCAACCACACTGATGATCTCGCTCTTGATCAGACTCTCTCTCTCTTCGAGACCTGCGCCATATGTTTTATAGTCCTCGTGTTCCGTGTCCATGGAAAGCGTGATCGCGGCCATAATATAATGATCCGCACCATCCTCTCCCGGCTTCAGACGGATGGTCATAGTATCGGCTATATCATAAGATGCAATGTTCTCGATCGGAATCTGAGGCTTGAACGCAGATCCGTCCGCAGAGGACAGTTCCATGTCCATGGCACCTGAAATTCTCGCGATCACATCAGCCGTCGCCTTGTTTGTGCTCGTCACACTGAACAGCATTACCGCCGTCAGAGCGATATTTACAATCAGCAGAGCCAGTATAATAACCGACATTAAATTTTTCTTCATGCTCGTCTCCCACCTTCTTTATTCAAAACTGGATATTTCATTATATATTCTGATTTCTACCCGCCTGTTTTTTGCTCTTCCCTCTTCAGTCGAGTTGTCGGCAATCGGCACATACTCTCCTCTGCCGGAAGTTTTAATGCGTGCCGGATCCAGATTCGTAGTCTCCATCATATAATCAAAAACCGAGAGTGCTCTGGCCGCGCTCAGTTCGTTATTATTCTCATAACGCCTGCTGGACATTGGCACATTGTCCGTATGTCCCTCGATCTCAATCGTACCCGCCGCATACCGCTCCAGAATCAGTCCCACCTTATTCAGGATAGGCTTTGACTCATCCTTCAGTTCGGCACTGCCCGAATTAAATAACAGGGAACCTTTCATTGTAAGCTGCACATACTGAGCCGTTACCTGCATCTCAATATCTCCGGTCAGATTATTTTCCTGCACAGCCTCCTCGATCTTCTCAGACAATTCCTCTGACTGTTTCAGACCTTCCGCCTGCACTTCACTCTGCAGATCATCCATCTCTTCCATCTCCGGCGTGTTCTCCGCCATCTGCCCGACACTGTTTATAAAATCATCCAGTTCCGGCAGCTGACTGACACCGTTCCCTATCATCGTACCATCACCAATGGATGTAGAGCCCGCCGTAAAAATACTGAAGGTCTTGGAAAAGGAAGCCGCAACCAGTTCAAATTTCTGTGCATCCACAGAGGACATGGAGAACAACAGTACGAAGAAACATAGCAGCAGGTTCATCAGATCGGCAAAGGTACTTTGCCACTCCGGTGCGCCCTTTTTCGGCTCATCTGCCTTTCTCTTAGCCATCTGCCTCACCGCCTTCTGATGCTGTTCTGTCCTTAGGAGCTAAGAACGACTTCAGTTTTTCTTCGATAACACGGGGGTTTTCGCCCGCCTGGATCGATAAAAGTCCTTCCACCATAATTTCCTTCATACGGCATTCTTCATCATTATTCATTTTCAGTTTCATTGCAATCGGTGTGCAGATCCAGTTTGCAAGCAGGGAACCGTACAGCGTAGTGATCAGGGCCACGGCCATCTGCGGGCCAATGGAGTTTGGATCAGACATGTTATTCAACATGTTAACCAGCCCGACTAACGTTCCGATCATACCCCATGCAGGTCCCATGGAACCGACGTCTTCCCAGAAGGTAATTTTTTTCTTATGACGGTCTTCCATGCTCACCAGTTCGGTTTCCATGATCGCTCTCACTAACTCCGGATCCGTACCGTCAACCACCAGAAGAATTCCCTTTCTCAAAAATGCATCATCGATCTCTCCCGCTGCTTCCTCCAGAGACAGCAGTCCCTCTTTTCTGGCTACATTGGAAAGATCTATGACCTTCTGGATCATCTCCGGAATATTAAAATTGGGGCGTTTCAGAGCAAGCCCGAAACTTTTAAGTCCCCCTGTGAAACTTTCGATCGTATTCCCCGCCAGAATAGCGCAGAATGCACCACCAAAAGTGATCAGCGCGGACTGGAGATCCATGAAATCCCGATAGATCGCAGCAAAACCATTACCTACCACGATCGCCATAATGGTCAGTGAAATACATACCACTAATCCTATGATTGACGCTATATCCATTGCTCTTGCCTTCTTCCCGTTTTTACATCAATCTGCAAAAACACCCTTTCTATACGATTTTACTAAATTTTATCAGAAATGTCTACTTTGAATTACAATAATTTTTATACAATCTTTGCCAGGGTTCAACACAAAACAGGAGATTTGTCGTTTTATGAGCGACAAATCCCCTTTATTAACCATATTTTCTGAATTGCTCTGAAAAAAATACTAACGTTTCAGATTAACCAGTTCCTCCAACATCGTATCGGACACCGTAATAATACGGCTGTTCGCCTGGAAGCCACGCTGGGTTACGATCATACCGGTCAGCTCGCCGGAAAGATCCACGTTGGACATTTCCAGCTCGCCCGGCGTCATATAACCGCCGTCCGATGTGATATCTACGCCGATCCCGTCAAAGTCGCCGGAGTTCTGCGTCGCTATGTACAGGTTATCGCCCTCTTTCTGCAAACCGGACGGGTTTGCAAACCTCGCCGATGCGATCTGGCCGAGAAGCTTGCTCTGTCCGTTGTCATAGCTCGCATAGATCTTGCCGTCCTGCTGGATCTGCAGGCCAGACATCTTACCTACCATACGGCCGCCGCCCAGATTATCCAGACTGCCGTTGGTTGCGGAAGCGGTGGATACCTTTTCATTACCGACGTTTGACAGGGTGGAGAAGTCAATGGTAATGTTCCGGAAGCTGGCTGCGTCTAACGTTGCGCCTGCTGCATCTGCCACGCCCTGATCGCCGAAAGAAAGGATGGATGTTTTTGTTCCGGCACTGCCGTTTATCCCTACAAACGCACCACCGTCTTTATCAAAATCAATCACGCAGCCATCCACCACTTTACCGTTAAATGTAATATCCCTCTGGTCTCCTGCTCCGGGCGTCATAGCCGCGGTCACACCCTGGGCAGTCAGAATATCCGCCAGATTCTGGCCGACACTGAGTATCTGCCCCGCATACGGCGCTGCCGCCCCGGTTGCATCATCCGGAACAGCATAGGTCATATTCCGGAAGTCTTTACTGTCGTATCCCAATATCTGAGCCACCTCTTCCCAGGCTTCCGCTTCCGTAGGCTGCGTCGTTGCTTCCGTTGGTGGAGTATTATTATCAGAATATTTTTTAGCTGTAATATTGCCATTTGTGATCGTATATACGGTATGACTTCCGTCCGTGGCATCCGGCTGTGTTTCAAGAAGAAACGTGCCAGCAGTAGGCGATGTCAGCTGATATCCCGTCGGTATCGACTTCTTTTCAGCCTCCACCAAAGATGTCTGCATCGCTGTCATCTTCGCCCCCGCTGTAGCCGTCACATCCTTCCCTGTCGCATCCAACAGCTTCACGAGTTCGCAGGAGTAGGAGTTTACATTATCGTTGCTGCTTCCCACCCTCTTGATCGCCAGCTTCGCCGTATAACTGTAGCCCCTCGCATCATAGAAGTTGAGGTTCATCAGCTTACCGTCCGCAGAATTCACCTCCGGGCTCTCCGCGTCCACGATACCGGACACATAAGCCTGGGTGGTCGCCTCCGGCGGATAGGTCATATTCGCCGCGTTCATGATCTGCAGGGCGGATACGGTATCCGGTTTGATCGCTCCTGTCTCCGGATCCGGCTGCCAGCCCATCACCTTGTAACCGTTGGAGGACATTACCAGGTTGCCGGCTGCGTCCACCTTGAAGGAACCGTCCCTTGTAAACATATTGTCTCTGCCGTTGTTGACGATGAAAAAGGCATCGCCTGTGATACGGATATCGAACGGGTTGTTGGTGGTTTCCGCGGAACCGGGCAGTGTGATATTCGTGTTGATGGATGCCATCTTAACACCCAAACCTACCTGTTTCGGGTTAACACCGCCGATACCGGTGTTAGCATTCGGCCCCGACGCGTTGCTGGAATTCTGATATAATAATTCAGAAAACAGGGCTGCCTGCGCCTTATAGCCCACCGTATTTACGTTTGCGATATTGTTACCGATCACGTCCATTCTCGTCTGATGTGTTTTCAGTCCTGCTACGCCTGAATACATTGCTCTGTTCATAAATCAATTTACCTCCTGTGAAATTGTGAGTTTCGTCAGACGGCATTTTGCCGCAAACTGAAATCTGTGAAACTCTCTCAAACAGGGCTCCGTCTGTTCCCTCTGTCATTCAGGAACAACCATAGCTTCCACTAAGGTCCAGCTATATTATATGATCACGGCCCCGTCAATATTTGTAAAAATGTTTTCCTGTGCTTCACTCTGTTCCATGGCAGTCACCACAGTGCTGCTCGGTACGTTGACAATAAAAGCTAACGAATCTACTAACACCAGCGAATCTTTTATGCCTTTCGCCTGGGCTTTCTTCGTCCCCTCGTTCAGTCTCTCCATCTGCCCGTCAGTCAGTTCAATATTTCTCGTGTTCAACCTGTTGGACGCATGCTTGGAAAATCTGACTTCTTTTTCTGCCCCTGACGCCTGTTCTAAAATATCCTGAAAGGACAGGCTGCCCTCCTGCCTGACAGCAGGTGTTCTGAGGTTCTGATTTAAGTATTCGTTCTGTACCTGCTCCAGAGAGTGAAAACTGTTTCTCTGTATCTTCATATGATTCACCAGCTTCCCTGCTTCTTACGATTGCACTTCCCTGTTTTATTCTGTTTTTTCCGTTTCCTCCGGCTTTGTCTCCCCTTCGGTCTCTTCTTCCGTTTCGCCCTCGTGAATCTTTTTCAGTTCTTCGATCCGATCATGCAGTTTTTTGATCTTGTCAGCGTTTTCTTTCGCCACAAAAGTCTTCTCATAGTCAGACATCTTGTCATATTCATTATAAACGCTTTCCACATCCTCAGCATCATCGTATGTAAGATTCTCATATGCCGGAAGCCTGTTGAGTTTTACAGACCACTCATATACCTTGTCAAAAGCTTCCATATATTCCGTATCCACAATATCATGCAGATCGTCCATGGAATAGGTGGAACCGTTGATGGAAAGATATGCCTGGCCACCCTCGTAGGTAACATAATCGACCTTTCCCTGTATTGTAGTTGTCTTTCCTGATTCACTCGTTGTATTGAGTACCACTGTCTTGCCTACCAGTGCGGATGCTCTCGACAGGTCAAAGGAAGCACTCATATTGTTCATTGCTTCCAGTTCCGAGAAAGTCGCATACTGGGATATCCACTCTGTGTTGGATGTAGGCTCAAGCGGATCCTGATTCTGTACTTCCGCCACCAGCAGCTGCAAAAAGGTATCTTTACTGTATCCGGCTTTTTTTGCTTTTGATTTCGCCAGTGAAGACTGGGATTCTGTTTCCTGTATTTTACCGTCTTTTACCGGCGCCACTAAATTAGCAGCCATATTTTTTCTCCTTTCCTGTTTTGTTCGGTTCTCTCACGCTTTATGCAGTATCTTTGCCGTACTTTCTATCTTCTGCATGGATGCCATGTCTGGCGTTTCTATGCCATATAATTTACCGTACTGCCACTTGACTGCATCATCTGCGCTGTCAGTTTCTCCTCCTCGGTGAGATCTTCCTCTTCCTCAGGATTCAGATCATTCAGGTTCAAGTTTCTGTTTCCCTTTTTCCCCCGTTTTCCCTGATCTGTAGGGGTCTCATCTCCACTCGGATTTCTGTCCAGAGAATACTGTGCAATAGTTACTTCCACCGCTTCCACTTTGACGCCCTGCTGCTCTAGATTTTCCTTCAGTTCCATAACCTGACTTTCCAGCGCAGCCTTTACCGACTCATTCTGAGCAATAAACTGTGCCGTTACAGCGCCTTCTCTGTTCGTGATCTGGATATGTAAGGTTCCTAACGATTCCGGATGAAGCTGCATCTCCAGACTGGTCATCTCCGGTTTCACGGCCACTTTCATGTAATCCATGATCTGATCCATGATCTCCTGGGTATCTGCCATGGAAAAAGCACTTTTTGTCTCCGTCGCCTGTACTTCAGTACCTGCTTCCGCATTCTGTGTCTGATAGTTGTTGCCCATAAAGGGGCTCTCACTGTCTTTTCCGTCGCTCTCCTGCTTATGCATTTCCTTTGATGGTATATTTTCCGTTCTGGCATTTTCCGTCAGTTCCGGCTTCGGAACATTCACTTTTACAACATCCTCCGGCTTTTCATTCTCCGTAAGGTTCTGTCTGCCTGTCACTTCCACCTGTACCTCAGGCTCCTTTTCCAATGGATTCTGTGCAGCCGACAATGCTTCTCTCAATTCCTCCGGACTCATACCGGTCTCTTCCTGCAGCTGATCTGTAAGTTCTTCCAGTGCGGTAAGCGCCTCTGCCACAGAATTGTAAAAAGCTTCGTCTGTCAGAAGTGACATATCATCCGCACCTTCTGTGAGATGCACCATCAGATCTTTTACATTCTTCGGATCCAGCAATGACACATCTGTCATTCCGAGCTCATCCATGGCTTCCTTAAGCATCTCCTGGGATATTCCCATCTGTGCTGCCAGTATAGCCGCCATTTCGCCGCCGGCTCTCTCCAGAACTTCTGTGTCCTCCACCATATCCTCCGGGGAATCTTTTGTCTCTTCGGTTTCTTTCTGTGTTTCCGTCCTCTCCGTACCGGCTTTTTCTTCCGTTCTGCCGCTCTCCGCCGCCGGCTTATTCGAATCGGTTTCCTCCGTCTTCTTCTCTGCCGGCTTTACCGTCTCCGCTTTTTTTCCGGGATCGGTATCCTGTCTGCCCGCCTCCGTAGTCTGTTTTAAGACCGTATCAAAATTTCCTTTTGTGGAAGCCGACACCTGCTTTGTTCCTTTTGTTGATAAGATATTCTGTGCCGCCGAATTCTTATCAAGTACGGGCATGTTTGTCACATTTTCACCTCCTTCTTTGATTGTCAATGTTCTTTATTAAAATCACCTTCTCTCTTCGTCTTCACGCAGAGAGAAGATAATTTCCACATATTATATCGGATATTTCTGTCCTTTTCTTAATGGTATCAGGAATAAATCATCCCGGATCCATCATCTTGGTCAGTCTTGCCGCATTCTCCTCATTCATCTGTTCCAGAATCTTTGCCCTGTCATCCGCGGACATGGCGCCCAGTATTTTGGCCACAAGATCCAGATCGCTGGTCATCGTGTCAAACACCGCGGCCGCCTCCTTGGCTTTCATGGACGAATAGGTGGCCACATAATCAGAAAGTTCTTTATTCGCCGCTGTCTCCTGAATCGTCTGTTGATACAGATATTCCGCCATTGCGGGATCCATGGCCTCATAGTACTTCTGGTATTCTTCCACACCGGGACCCTTTTCCGCATAGACAACTTCTTCATAAAACTGATCTTTCAATCGTTCAAACTCCAGCTGATCATCCTCAAAATTTTTCAGCCGGCTGTTCTCCTCCTTCAGATCGCTGATTTCACTGGCATAAGCCAGATTCTGTTCCTGTGCGGCCTGCAGTTCCTGTTCTAACTGTTTGATCTGATCCACCGCATCCTTCACATCAGAGTAGGCACTGTATTCATCTTCTTCCTCCTCCGGACGGCGTTCACCGGGCAGGATCTTATTGACCACCGGCACATTCTTCAAAAGGGGCTTAAGCACATTACTGCCCACGCCGCCTACATCCAGCTTTATGAGAACACACAGGATCGCGATCCAGACTGCCACAATAAGAGCAGTCACCAAAAACACCGGGAGCCCACCCGGTTCACCATCCAGTTCTTCCTCCTGTTCGGAAATCTCCCTGGCCTTCTGTTTTGCCTCTTTTCTCTGCGCCTTCTGTTCTGCTTTCAGCCGCTTTTTCTCTTCCTTTAACCGCTGACGTTCCGACTCTCTGTCCTGCAACTCTTCTGTCAGCTGTTCTTCTTCCTTCTCTCTTCCTGCCATATACCAATCCTCACGCTCTGTTCGCTAGTCTCCATGTAAGACAACACAGATCATTTCAGGAGAAAACATTACACTCTCCCCATACAGCGCCATCCGTCGGTTCTGTTCCTTCCTCGCGCCCACGGCGACCGTAGACATAACTCACCAGCTCATCCACTTCCTTACTCTCTTCTTTTGCCAGTTCTTCCTTAAACTCTTCAAAAGCAGCTTCCTTCAACTGCTCATGGGTCCTGCGCTCTATCCTGTATTCCTGTAAAACCAGCCTGGCCCTCTCCAAAGCTTCCTCCGCCCGCTTCACACGTATTTTCTGGTCTCTGATCTCTTCCGCGATATAATGTAATGCCGCTTCGTTTTCCTGAAGCTTCAATGGATCAAGTATTGTCTGGCGCAGCAGAGCGCCTTCCGCCAGATACTGGATTCTGCGTTGATACAGACGCTGTAATCGTTCTTCCTCTGTCCGAAGGGCAGCGTTTGCCATGCTGAAGGCAGCTTTCGCCTGCTCCTCCATTTTTTCCTTGATATTCAGAACGCTCTGCATTTTATATACGAATTTGGCCATATTCCGCTCTCCATGGGACTGTGCAATTTCCTATGAAACAAAAATAGCACCGAGCGCCTCCACAGTCTCCTCAAAGGGGCCGTAGACCCCCGGCTCGACGCCAAAGCCGTTCAGCGCCGGGGACCAGCGGACATGGACGCCGCACCGGGCCAGCACGCCCATGGTCATGGAGGTGTAGGAGGCGGATTCCAGCTTCGTGGTGCTGATGACCACGCTGGGCCCCTCCAGCAGGGGCAGGGCGTAGAGCAGGCCGGTGACGAACTGGCTGGACACGTCCCCCGGCAGGCGGTACTCGCCGGGGGTGAGCATCCCGGCCACGGTGAGCTGGCCGTCCTTCTGCTCGTAGAAAATACCCTTTTCGTCGAAGAGGTCAAAGTAGGGCTTCAGCGGCCGCTCCATCAGCCGCCCCCGGCCGGTGAAAATGCCGCCCCCCCGAACGGCCAACGCCACGGGGATCAAGAAGCGTAAAGTGGAACCGCTTTCCCCACAGGCCAGCCGGGGGCAGGCCATCCGCCGCAGGGGGGACATGGGATTGGCCCCCATGCCCCGCACCGTGACGGTGCTCCCCGCCCAGGAAAACCCCGCGCCCAGTTCCTCCAGACAGTTGACGGTGGCCTCAATGTCCTGGGAGCGGCCCACGTTGGTGATGGTGCTCTCCCCGTCCGCCAGGGCGGCGGCGATGAGCAGGCGGTGGGCCTGGGATTTGGAGGGCGGCGGGGTGACGGCGCCGGACAATTTGGCTGGGGTGATGGTGACGTTCAAGGTGGTTTCCTCCTGACTGTAGAGCGTCTGTAGGGGCGGGGCTTGCCCCGCCCGCCTTTTCGATACGCGCTCTGCGCTCCGGGAGGGCCAAGGCCCTCTCCTACGATTCCTCGTCCAGCACGATGTGCTCGTTGGCGGGGTTGGGGGGCTTCACCACGTCCGGATCCCGCAGGAGGTCCAGGATGTGGGCACCCTTGTCGATGGAGTCGTCCCGCACAAAGGACAGCTCCGGGGTGGCCCGCAGGTTCAGCCGCTGGCCCAGCTCCCGCCGGAGGTATCCGGCGGCGGACTTCAGCCCCTTCAAGAGCTGGCCGCTGCTGTCCTTGTTCAGCGCGCTGACGTAGATTTTGGCGTATTTCAGGTCGGGGGTGGCCTCCACGGCGGTGACGGACACCATACCCGCGTCCGCCACCCGGGGGTCCTTCACGGTGCGGATGAGGGAGGACAGCTCCCGCTGGATCTCCTCATTGACGCGCCCGATGCGATTGCTTGGCATAAGCTCCTCCTTATATTGTGACCGTAAAACAGGCCTGTTCCGTGTTCAGAAACTGCCTGAGTGTGTCCATGTCAAAGTCTGCAAGGGTTCCGTGGAAGCAGGCAGGGCGGGGACGCTCCGTCCCTACCCAGAGGTGCCAGAGCTCCACCCGCTCGCCGGGGGAAAGGTGCCCGGACAGGTACTGCCTGAGACTGCTCAAATCCCCTTGATCCGCTTCCAGGGACAGCTCGTATTGATAGTGTTTCATGGGATAGCCCAGTTCATCCACGCTTTCGCGGTAGTACCGATGGGGCTCCAGCTTGAATCCGGCCTCCATGCCGACTTCAACCTTGCGGATAGTTTTCACGCGAAATTCCTGGCAGTTGACCAGCGGAAGCTCCTTGTCCGCCGCCAGCAGGTAGACGCAGCTCATAGGCATTCCCCATCCCTTTGAGAGGGCTTCTTCAACAGCCGTTCCGTCTCCATTAGAATTTTTTGACAGACGGCTGGAAAATCGTGATCAACTTCCAGATTTGTAAATCGCAGCACATTCAAGCCAAGTGCCTCCAAATACTCTGTGCGGATCCGGTCATATTCGATCAGACCCGATTCATCGTAATGCTGGCCTCCGTCCAGTTCAACCACCAGCCCCGCCTTGGCGCAGTAAAAGTCTACGATATAGCTGCCGATAATGCGCTGACGATTCCATTGCGGCCGAGCTGCGCGCAAAAAATCATACCACAGATGCCGTTCCTGGGGCGTCGGCTCGTTGCGCATCTGCGTAGAGCGGGAACGAAGTTTTTTGTTGCGAGGTAGTATCTCCATGATAACTGCCGCCTTCTTTCGCAATCCCCAGTCACCGCCTGCGGCGGCGACAGCCCCTTTCCAAAGGGGCCCTTCGCCCTACCGAAACGTATCTGTAACGCAAAGCCCCCTTTTGAAAGGGGGTGCCCCCGAAGGGGGCGGGGGATTGTCCCTCATTTGAAAACGGGGCGGGCGAAACCGCCCGCCCCGTCCGTTTAGTCCTCAAGAGTGGCCTGCATATCCTCGAGGAGTCCTGCAATCAGCTCTTTCGCTTCTTCCGGATCCTTCGTTGTCAGTGCCTTCCGGAGCGTCCGAATTGCCAGACGGAGAAAACCGGCAAATTGCTTGTCTGTCATCCCCATGGTTACGGTCTCCTTTCCGTTCGGATATGTGGATTGTACCATAATAACCGCCCACTGTCAAAACGGCTTATCCCTCTTATTTCTGGTCTGCCGTGGTGACATACACGAAAATCAGCTTCTTAATTTCTTCCTTCGTGTAGGTCTCCTTCGACGGGTCTTTGTCGATGATGGAAAACAGGTCAAACGCCATGGCTTTTCTGGTGTCCTGCCGCTCAGCTTCGGTTCCCATACCATACACTCCTTTCGACTTCCAGCCTGCTTATACCTCTATCTGCTCCATCACAAAGGCCTCGATGATGTCGCCCTCCTTGATATCGCTGTACTTCTCGATCCCGATGCCGCACTCGTAGCCCCGGGCGACCTCCTTCACGCTGTCCTTGAACCGCTGGAGGGAGTTCATCACGCCCTCGTGGATCACGATGCCGTCCCGGACCAGCCGGATCTGGGCGTTCCGGGCCACCTTGCCGTCGGTGACGTAGCACCCGGCCACGAAGCCCACCCCGGTGATCTTATACACCTGGCGCACCTCGGCCTGGCCCAGGGCCACCTCCTTGAACTTGGGTGCCAGCATCCCCTTCATGGCGGACTCGATCTCGTTGATGCAGTCGTAGATCACCCGGTACATCCGCATATCCACCTTGTTGCGGGAGGCGGAGTCGGCGGCGTTCTTGTCCGGGCGGACGTTGAAGCCCACGATGATGGCGTTGGAGGTGGCAGCCAGCATCACGTCGCTCTCGTTGATGGCGCCCACCGCGCAGTGGATCACCCGGACGCGGACTTCCTCGTTGGAGATCTTCTCCAGGCTGGCCTTGACGGCCTCGGCGGAGCCCTGCACGTCCGCCTTGACGATGATGTTCAGATCCTTCATCTCGCCCGCCTGGATCTGGCTGAACAGCTCCTCCAGGGATACCTTCTGCTTGGCCGCGCCGGTGGTGGCGTTCTTCATCTCGCTCTTGCGCTGCTCCACCAGCTCCCGGGCCATGCGCTCGTCGGCCACGGCGTGGAAGTCGTCGCCCGCTCCGGGCACCTCGCCCATGCCGATGATCTCCACCGGGACGGAGGGCCCCGCCGCCATCACCTTGTTCCCCTTGTAGTCCGTCATGGCCCGGACGCGGCCCACCGCCATCCCGGCGATGATCACGTCCCCCTGCTTCAGGGTGCCGTTCTGCACCAGCAGGGTGGCCACCGGGCCCCGGCCCTTGTCCAGCCGGGCCTCGATGACCGCGCCGTGGGCGGTGCGGTTGGGGTTGGCCTTCAGCTCCCGCATCTCGGCGGTGAGGGTGACCATCTCCAGCAGGCTGTCGATGCCCATGCCCGTCTTGGCGGAGATGGGGCAGATGATGGTCTCGCCGCCCCACTCCTCGGGCACCAGCTCGTACTCGGTGAGCTGCTGCTTGATGCGCTCAGGGTTGGCCTCCGGCTTATCCATCTTGTTGATGGCCACGATGATGGGGATGTCTGCGGCCTTGGCGTGGTTGATGGACTCGATGGTCTGGGGCATGATGCCGTCGTCGGCGGCCACCACCAGGATGGCCACATCGGTAATCATGGCGCCCCGGGCCCGCATGGCGGTGAACGCTTCGTGGCCCGGCGTGTCCAGGAAGGTGATGAGCTTGCCGTTCACCTCCACCTGATAGGCGCCGATGTGCTGGGTGATGCCCCCCGCCTCGCCGGACACCACGTTGGCGTTGCGGATATGGTCCAGCAGGGAGGTCTTGCCGTGATCCACGTGGCCCATGACCACCACCACTGGGGCACGGGAGACCAGATCCTCCTCCTTGTCCTCGGCGGTGTCGATGAGCCGCTCCTCAATGGTGACGATGACTTCCTTCTCCACCTTGCAGCCCAGCTCCATAGCCACCAGGGCGGCGGTGTCGTAGTCGATGATGTCGGACAGGGAGGCCATCACCCCGTTGCGGATGAGGCACTTGACCACCTCCGCCCCGGTCTTTTTCATCCGGGAGGCCAGCTCGCCCACGCCGATCTCGTCGGGGATCTTCACGGTGAGGGGCGTCTTTTTGGCGATCTCCAGCTGGAGGCGGCGCATCCGGTCCTGCTCCTCCTGCCTGCGCTTGCTGCCGAAGCCCTGGCCCCGGTTTTTGCCCCCCCGGTTCTGGAACTTCTGCTTGCCGGTCTGCATCCGGTTGGCCTTGTCGGGGGCCAGATCCTCCAGCCGCTGGTCGTACTTCTCCAGGTTGGGACCGCCGCCCTTGCGGGTGTCCACCACCTTTTTCTCGGGGGTGCGGCTCATGGGCTTGGCGGGTGCGGCCTTGGGCGGTTCCTTCTGCCCGGCGGGAGCGGGGGCGTTCTTGCCCTGGGGCTTGGCGGGGGCGGGCTTGCCGTCCTTCTGCCTGGAGGCCTCCCCCTTGGGGGCGGGGGCGGCCTCCTTGGCCTTGGACGGCTCGTGGTACACATCGGCATAGATGGATTCGATGGAATCCACCTGGTTTTTCTGGGTCAGGTGCTCGAAGATGATGGACAATTCCCGGTCAGTCAGGATTTTGGTGGGGGATACCGTCTCTTTGGTGTGCTCGGTGAGGATGGCGGTAATGGCTTTGGCTTGCATGCCAAAGTCCTTTGCCACGTCCCGGGCATTCAGTTTTGCAAGGCTCAAACAGGCCACCTCCTAAATTTCACGGACAGCGGGCCTCCGAGCCCGCGGCTTCTTGGTTTCCTCCAGCAGGGGTTTCAGGGCGGGGCGCAGGCTCTCGTCCGCCTGGGCCAGCTTTCCCGCCAGGGCCGCCGCCAGCCCCCGGTCGGTGAGGGCCGCCATGGCGCACGTTTTCCGGCCCAGCGCGCGCCCCAGGGTCTCTTTGTCCCAGGGCACTCGTATCCAGGGCACGCCGCCCAGCTCCGCCATGCGTCCGGCGCGGTCCACGCTGTTGTCCGCCGCATCGTCCGCCGACAGCACCAGCCAGGCCCGGCGGGCCTTACAGGCCTCCTTCACCGGCTCCTCCCCCACCGCCAGGTTATTCCCCCGCAGGGCCAGCCCCAGCAGGGATAGGGCGCTGTCAGTCACCGCCGTCACCCGCCTTCATCTGCGCCTCCAGCGCATCCCATACGTCCGGGGGCATGGGGGAGGCCAGGGCCCGCTCGATGGCGCGGCTCCTTTTGGCCCGGGCCAGGCAGGCAGGGTCGGGACACAGGTAGGCCCCCCGGCCCGGCTTCTTCCCCCGGAAGTCCAGGGACAATCCCCCATCGGGGGAGCGCACCACCCGAATCAGCTCGGGCTTGGGCTTCATCTCCCGGCAGCCAAGGCATTGGCGCATAGGTGTTTTTTTGGGCATTGCGCGTCCCCCTCTCGTCGAAGCAAAGTCCGCTCAACTGCGTTTCCCCCTGCGGGGAAAGCGCCGCTCGCTTCCCTGCTTCTCCTCTCCCCGCCGGATCCGCTTCGCTGGGCTCCG
>OFGM01000509.1_pt1 | contig 35279 bp, 28 predicted proteins | sample 1521741 | NCBI WGS metagenome assembly OFGM01 (sample SAMEA3504079, study PRJEB24116) | mouse gut metagenome | biome: mouse gut; feature: mouse-associated habitat; material: faeces | place: Denmark | collected 2011
CTCCAGCCGTTCCACGCTCCAATCTTTCTTGAACTGTCCCAGGGGGCCGGGGCCGAACATGGTCCGCGCCCGGTTGTCCATATCCCGCAACCGCGCCCACAGCTCCGGGTGGTGGGTCCGCAGTTTCCGCAGCTCGTCAATGCGTTGCAGGGGACAGCACCAGCAAGAAGCACGGCGGTAAATCTTATACAGCCCGCCAAAGTCAAAGCCCCGGCTGTAACAAATCTGCAATGCCTGAGCCTCGGTGATCTTCCAGTCCACCAGAGGATAGCGATTCTGCGGATCATCTTTACATCGGTGGGCCTCGTCAGCGGCGATTCCAATATAGTGCAGGGCGTTCTTCCCCTTCTCCTGCTTCAGCCGGTTGGCCTCTTTCCGAATCAGGTGTGTTTTGCGCTGTCCAGTACACCAGCGTACCCTCATACCGGGCCAGCCATAGCCCGTCAAAGGCTGACCTTTCGCGATACGGCGCTCAATAGCCCGTTTTTGCTGCTGGGGAATCTCAAACATCATCCACTCGAAGCTGTGGGGATGGCGCAAAGTGGTGATATGGATGCCACGCTCCCGAAAAAGCAAACTGTCCAGTTTGGCAATATGTTCCTCCATTTCAGGAAATTCCATGCCGGTATCCGCATAGAGTACGCAGTCAATGGGCATTCCCTTCTCAATCATCAGGAGCAAAACGCACGAACTATCTTTTCCACCGCTCAGGCTGACAGCGTGATAAAAGTTGCCGTTTTCGTTTGTTTTCGTCAATTAAACCTCCTTAGACGCAAAAAGAAGCCCCGGAAGGAACAAGTCCTTCCGGGGCAAACGAATGATGTGTGGTTAATTGGAGTTAATAGCCCGTCCGGGGCAGTGTGGTGGATTTCCCGTAGATGTTCGTCACCCAGCGGGACACCGCCTGAATCCACTCGCCATTGTAAACGCCGCCTACATCAGCCTTATTTACAAAGGCTCCGGCAGGCAGGCCGGAACGGGCGGTGCAATAGATGTAGGGCTTTTCCACCTGGGCGAAGCCAGCGGGGGCCTGACCAAACACAAACATGATCTCGGTCACTCGCTCATTGGAGGCCAGCCCCAGGGCAACAGGAGACGCAGCCAGGGTGTAATTCCGGCTGGTGGACAGGTTATCCGCCAATGTCTGATATTCGCCGCCGTTGACCCGGTAAACGATCTTGTAATTGCCAGGGCGGTTATAGGTTCCGGTAACAACGGTATCCAGCCGCACCTCCGCAGGCAGGGTGTCCCTCCAATAGAAGCTGTCCAGACGGACATTGGAGCTGTTAGCGATGCCAGAGAACACATAGCGCACCGGCTGTCCGCCCATGACCTCCTTGGGACCGGTCTTAGTGATGGATACGCCGGTGGTCAATGCCTTGTTGGTCACTTCAAAGCGCACGATCTGGCCCTCATGCTCCAAATAAGCAGTGAGAACCGTATCGTTCACACCATAATTTGCGGGAGCCTTGACCTCCCGAATGGTGTAGCGGCCCAGGGGCAGGGGCTTGGACGCCGCCAGACCACGGCTGTCGGTTTTGATGGTATCCACCAGATTGCTGGCCTTATCGTAAATCTCGAACACGGCCCCCTCCAGCAGCGTCCCCTCCGGCAGACCGTTGGTGGGGTTGTAATCAGCGGATTTTTTTACGATCTGAATCTGCGCCGTAATGGGCGTATTCTTCCACTCCACCAGCGTGGTCTCTCCGGCAGTGACATACACGGTTTTCATCTGCGTATCGGGGATATAGCCCTCGTTTTCCAGCTCCCGCAGGTAGTAACGGCCGGAGGTGGTCAAGTTTTCAATGTAGACGTACCCGCTGTTGTCGGAAGTGTACTGGCCCACGGGGGTGTTAGCGCTGTCGTACAGCAGGAATGTTACCCCTTGGATGCCCTTCCCGGTCACGCTGTCGGTCTTATGAATCAAAATGCCGCTGAAAGCCTTGTTGGTAATGGTGACGGTTGTGGCTTTGCCGTCCTGGATGGTGAAGTAGGTGGGGGTAGCGTCCAACTCAAAACCCTTCGCCGCCTCGATCTCCACAGCGTAGTAGTCTCCGGCATCCAGGTCCAGATGGGCGCGGCCCTGCTTATCGGTGGTAATGGTATCCACCAGCGCACCGTCCATCTTCCTGATCTCAAAGGACACGCCGGGGATGCGCTTGGATTTGTCGCTCTCGGAAACCTTGATAAGCTCCAGTCCGCCCTCGGCCTTGTTGAAGAAGGTGAGACTCTGCGCGTTCCCCTGCTTGATGAGGATGGACTGCGGTGTGGTATCCAGCACATAGCCGCTGGCGGTCTTGGTTTCCTTGGCGGTGATGGTTGTGCCGGGGGTCAGATCGGTGAGAACAATGCGCCCGTTCCTATCGGTGATATACTCGCCGTTGTTCGGCCCCATAACCGCACCAGAGCTGTCGGTGACGAGGAAGGTCACACCCTGGATGGGATCGGTGGTGCCGTCCACATACTTCTGGATGGTGAGGGTCTGCTTCGGGGCGTTGTAGAAAGTGAGGGTCTGCGTGTCCTGGGGGTTGACCTTCACCGTCTGGGTCTGGGTGGCCGGGTCGATGGTGTAGCCGTCGATGGTCCGGGTTTCCTTCACCACGATGGTGCCGGTGACGCCGGAAATGTGGATTTCTCCATGGGCGTCGGTGGTATACAGGCCATTGGAGGACAGGTGCCCGTCGGCATTGTCCACGTAGCCGCCGCCCGCGTAGGTCAGCTCAAATTCCACCCCGGCCAGAGGCTTGCCGGTGGCCTTGTCCAGCTTGCGGATGATGAGTTCACCAACTCGCTTATTCCAGAAGGTGAGCGAGGGAGCGCCCTGGCCCGCTTTAATCTTCACGCTCTTGGGGGTGCCGTCGAGGACGAATCCATCAACGGTCTTGACCTCCTGCGCGGTGATGGTGGTGCCGGGTTCCAGTCCCTCAATGATGATCTCGCCCTTGGAATCGGTATAGAACGTGCCGTCGCTGGGGCCGACAGGAGTACCGCTCCCATCCACCACCTTGAAGCAAACGCCAGCCAACGGCTCATTGGCGGTGCCCTCGATGTACTTGTGAATGGTCAGGGTCTGCTTCGGCTCATTCTCAAAAGTCAGATCGTTCCCATTGCCGGTATTGCCGCCCGGGTTAGTGGTAGTGCTGCTACCCGGGTTGGTGGGCACATTGCCGGAACTGCCGGTGCCGCTGTTGGTGACGGTATTGCTGCCGTTGCGCACGATGATGGTCTGGGGTGTGCTGTTAAGGACGTAGCCGGAGGGCACACGGGTTTCCACCACAACAACGGTGCTATTGGGCACGAGGCCGGTGACGGTGGCGGTGCCGTCCTTCCCGGTGGTGCAGGTCGCCAGCACGTTCCCATTGCCGTCCTTCACCGCAAAAGAGGTATTGGGCACGGGCTTACCCGTCACAGAATCCAGCTTGGTGATGGTGAGGGAACAAAGAGGCTCGTTGAGGAAGGTCAACGTCTGCGTGTCCAGGGGGTTGACGGTGACGGTCTGCGTCTGTGTGCCGCTGTCAATGACATAGCCAGGGGCCGCTTTGACCTCCTTTGCCACGATGGTGCCCACCACGCCGGAAATGCGGATCTCGCCCTTATCATCGGTGGTGTAGAGACCGTTGCTGGACAGGTGGCCGTTGTCATTGTCCACATAGCCACCGTTGGCATAGGTGAGTTGGAACTGTGCGCCGGGGATCATCTCGCCGGATATCTTATCCTTTTTCTGGATCACCAGCGTCCCGGCCCGCTTATTCCAGAAGGTGAGCTGCTGCACACGCCCGCCCACGATCTTGATGTCCTGGGGGGTGCCGTCCAGCACGAAGCCCTCCACGGTCTTGACCTCGCGGGCAATCACGGTGGTGCCGGGTTCGATGCCCTCCAGCACGATCTCCCCGGCCTTATCCGTGTAATACACCCCATCATCCGGGCCGACAGCAGCGCCAGCGCCGTCCACCACCTTGAAGCAGACGCCGGAGAGCGGTTCATTCTCGGTGCCTTCGATAAACTTTCGGATGATCAGGGTGGTGCCCGGTTCGTTGTCAAAGATCAGGCTGTTGGCAACGCCGGAGCGCACCACGATATTTTTCGGCGTCTCGTCCAGGATGTAGCCCACCGGGGCCTTTTTCTCGGACACCACGATGGTGGAATTGGGGGCCAGCCCGGTGACGGTCACAGTGCCGTCGGTGCCGGTGGTGCAAAGGCCGTTATTGGGGCCAATCACATGGCCGGAGCTGTCCCGGACCAGGAACTCAGCGCCTTTCAACGGCTTCTTGGTCACGGCGTCCCGCTTCAAAATGGTGAGGGTGCAAAGGGGATCGTCATAGAATCGAACCGTCTGCGTGTCCCCGGCGTTCACCACCACCGTCTGCGGGGTGGGGTCCTTGCGGTAGTTGTCCGGGGCGCGTTCCTCAGAAACCACATAGGTGCCGGGGAGCAGCTTGGACAGCACGATCTGGCCGTTTTGGTCGGTGGTATACAGGCCATTGGAGCTGGTCATGCCCTCATTATCAGGCGTCAGCTCACCGTTGGCGGTCATGATTTTGAACTGAGCGCCAGCCAGGGGCTGCTTGGTCACTTTATCGTACTTCTCAACGATAAGCCCACCTTTTCGTGTGTTTTTAATCACAACCGTCTGGGTGTCGCCGCCCTGCCCAATGACAACATTGGTGGAGGGGGTGTCAATGACGTACCCACCGTCCGGGGCCTTGATCTCGTTGATGACATAAGCGCCGGGGGCGAGATTGGAAATGCGGATTTCACCCTGGGCGTCGGTGGTGAAGATACCGTTGGAGGTCAAGGAGCTGGTGCCGATCACGCCGTCCAGCCCCACCTCACAGCCCGCCGTCGTGGTCACGCGGAACTCGGCACCGGGCAGAACCTCATTGGTCTGGCTGTCCCGCTTCTGAATGATCAGTTTTCCCTTGGGCTGGTTTTTGAAGGTGAGGACGCTGGTGCGGCCCTCTTTGATCTGGATGGCCTGCGATTGGGTGTCGATGATGAATCCGGGAGGGGCCTTGACCTCGGTGACGATCACGCTTTTACCGGGCTGCAAGCCCTCAATGCGGATTTCTCCGTTTTCGTCGGTTCTGAAGATACCGTTGGAATCACCAATCACTGTACCATCTGCGTAAGTGATCTTAAACTCCGCGTTTTGCAAGGTAATACTGGGATTTGTGGCGCAAACCTTCCTCACAAGAAGAAGGCCGTCCGGCATATTGTCGAAGCGAACGGTGATAACGCTCTGCTCTCCGTTGTCCGCCAGAAATACCGTTTCGGAGGAGTTGATGATGGAGTACCCATCGGCGGGGTCCACTTCCTCCACGACATACGATCCTGGCTCCAGGCCGGTCCACATGGCGACGCCGTTCTTGCCCGTCACCTTCTGGCCGATCACAGTGCCGCCCGTGCCGCTGGTACCCGCCAGATAGCGGAGTTGGAAGGTGCATCCGGCCAGGGCTTCATGGGTCACACTGTCGTACTTCTCGACAATGATACAGTTTTTCGGGGTGTTCTCGAAGGTGACGGTGTGATCCTTGCCCGCCGCCAGATAGATCTCCTGGGTGTCGGGCTGCTTGATGGTGAAGCCGGGGGCGGGCTCCAATTCCTTGATCTTGTACCAGCCCGTTTCCTGCCGCTCCAGGTGAATTTCCCCCTGGACATCGGTATAGAAAGTGCCCAGGTCGTTGTATTCGCCGGTCTTGGTATCGTCAGACCCGCGCCAGACCTGGAACTTCACGCCCTCAATGGGACTGCCGGTGATGGAATCCACCTTTTTGATGAACAGAGCGGGCTTTCGCAGGTTGCTCAATTCCAGGGTGGTAGTCTTGTTTTCCTCCAAATAGATGGTGTGGACGGTATCATCGGCCACCCAGCCATTCTTTGGCTTGACCTCCTGCACGGTATAAGCGCCGGGGTTCAGCCCCTCCAGCACGATCAGGCCGTCCTTGTCAGTGAAATGCAGCTCGTTATAGCTGCCGTTGACTTCCCTGATGCGGAACTGAACCTCGGAAAGAGGCTCACCCGTCTGCTGGTCGATTTTCAGCAGGCGCAGACCGGGCTTGGTGCTGTTCACGAAGTCCACCACCACGTCCTGGTCCTTGGTGGCGTCGATCCAGACGGTCTTGCGATTGTTGGTATCCAGCAGGTAGGGGGCGGGCACGTCCGTTTCCTCAATTTCATAGCACCCGCTGGGCATATCGGACAGGGTGGCCTTGCCGTCCGCCCCCGTCACCACATCGTTCTCATAGCCCAGGTTCATGCCCCGGATATGGAAGCTGGTGTTGGGGACGGGTTCGCCGGTCTCAGTGTTCCGCTTGGTAATCGTCAGGCTGCGCTTGTGATGGTTCATTTTTTCCACCACAATGGTCTGCTCCCCCTGCAAATCCTCGGCGTTGACGTGGACGCCCACCGGGGAACGGTCACAGTCGAAACCAGCAGGGGCGGACACCTCCACAAATTCATAATGGCCCTCGGTGACGTTGCTGACGGTAATCGTACCATCCGGGCCGGTTTCCTCGGTGGAGATGATCTGGCCGTCCCGCAAGACGATAAAAATAGCGCCAGCCAGGGGGCTGCCGCTCTCATCCACCTTTTTCAGCATGACTTTGACCTTGCTGGAATTTTCAAAAATCAAAGAGATATCATGCTCCCCATCCCACACGAAGGGCTGCTTCACCTTGGACACGTCGGAGCTGAGGATGAAGCCCTCTGGGGGCGTGATCTCCTCCGCGACGTAGCTGCCGGTGGGGAGCTTAGAAAAGTCCAGGTCCTCTTTGGGGATGTAGCCGCCATCGCCGGTGGTGTATTCGCTGACAAAGCTGCCGCCGTCATCCAGCTTGACGCTGGTAATGCGAATGACAGCGCCGGGGATGCCCACGGTGGGGTTGTCTGCGTCAATCTTCCTGATGGAGCCGGTGCCGGGAGTGGTTGTCGTCGTGGTCGGTTCATTGTAGAAAGTAAATACGCTGTTGGCGGAACCGTTGGGCATCACGGTCACGATCTGGGAAACGGTCTGGGCCACATAGCCCTCCGGCGCGGTCTCCTCGGTAATCTTATACTGGCCCGCCGCCAGCCCGTCCGCCTCGGCAGTCAGGGTAAAGGTGCCGTCCGCGCCTGTTTCGCGGGTAACGGAAAAGTTGCTGTTCTGATCGGCGCTTTCCACTTTGAAGGTCACACCGGGGATGGGCTTGTTGGTGCCTGCCTCCAACTTCTTCACCGTCAGCCTGACCGTGGTTTCCTCCTGCTCCTCATCCGGCACGGCGATGAGAAGCCGCTGCATGGGCACCCCGGACTGGCCCGCCAGCTTCCAGGGCTGGCTCTTGTCCCACTCGTAGATCCACAGGTGGTAGTTGTGGTAATACTCGGGGTGGTCCAGCACCAGATTAACACCAGCGGAGATGTAGTCATAGGCGGAGTTGCCGGTCTTGCCGCCGTCCGCGCTGTCGATGATGCTGTGGGTCCCGATTTTACTCCAATCTGTGATGAAAGAGGACTGACCGTAGGTATCGTGGTACAAACGCATGGCCGCGATGAACTCCTCGGCGCACTGCTCTTTGAACCCCTCCCGGTCCGAGTTTACATCCTTGATGATACCGTGCTCAAAGTACCAGGACATGGCCTGGGCAACCATGTACCATATATCGGACCAATAGTTATTCCAGTGCTCCAGCCCACGGGCGTTGCCCGCGTCGGTGAAGCTGCCGTAGGTGTGGGAGTAGACGTAGGTGAGCAGAACCCGCAGGGAAGCGTTGTTCACTTCCTCTTTGAAGTTCCATTTTTGTCCATTGGCCCCCGGCCCCAGGGTGCCCTTCTGATAGGCGCACAGGGCGCGGGTGGGGCCAAAATCAGGCACGTCCACTTGTTCGTCAAAGACATAGGGCAGGCCCACATTGTTGATGACGCTGCTGGCCGCTTTGTAGCGGACGGATTTGCCGCCGATCTTCATATAGTCCGAGGACTTCTGCGTGATGGAGCCGGGGGCCGTGGACAGCCCGGCGGCGAAGGCGGACAGGGGCAGGACGCCCATGACGCACACCAGCGCCAGAAGCAGGCTGACGGCCCGTTTGATGATGTTGTTCTTCAAAATGAAAACCTCCTTTGACATGGAACAGGGCCAGACCGAAAGGAATCGGTCTGGCCCTGCCAGTGTTGGTATTTGAATTGTGGAGATCATTGGGGGTATCGCGTGTAGAGAATGTAGGTGGGCTGATCCTCCAGCCACCATTGGGGGTACTGCCCGCCCCACCGGGCCTTGTTGTTGGTGCCGCTCTCGGTGGTGCTGATGTATTCGTCCGTCCTGTCCAGAACCACAACCACATGATGGGTCGCCCCGTTCCTATATTCTACGAGGTCTCCGGCCCTGATCTGCTCCCAGCTCGGCCGGTCCACCCGCCGCCAGGGGAGATCCCCAAAAGCGGTGTCGCTGCAAAGGGTGGCCCAGCCCGCGCAGTTGGTGGAGGACACCCCGTAGGGGCCGTTGCTGGTGGAGCGGTAGGGGGCGGGGTAAACTGTGCCGGAGGGATAGACGGTTTTTAGGGCTTTGATCGCGGCCTGGACAGCTTCCTCCGAAGGGGCGGCGGAGGGGGAGGCCGGGGTGTGTTCACCCTGTTTCACTTCCCCCTGATAAGATGAATTGGGGTCGATATGGACGCTGTTGGTGGCGGGGTCATACTCCACGCCGAAATCCACGGCCTGCCCGATGTCGCGGAGCTTTACGAAGTTGTTGCCATGGATGGAGTATGCCTCCATTTGGACGCGCTGGCCGTTGACGTAAATGGGCTGGCTGCTGAATGTGGCCTTGAGGTAGTCCGCCGCTTGCGCGGCGGGGCCGCAGAGGGTGATGCCGGTGAGGATGCCGATGCCCATAAAAATAACTTCCCGCGTTCTGTTCATATTCTCGCGCCTCCTTGAATGACGTGGTTTTTGTTTACACCCATATGATACCAAAGGCGGCGCGAAAAGTCGAGGATGTCAGCCGGGGGTCAGGAAGCGGCCACCGCCTTGACGCACCAGCGGTAGGCGGGCTGGTTCTCCACACAGGTATAGAGGGTGATCTGATTGTGCGCGGTGGCGGACAGGCCGGAGGTATCGGTCACAGCCACCTTTGTGACGCTGGACACAGAATAGGTCATGGTGCCCAGCACGGTGGTAAAGGTGATGGTATCGCCGGATTTCAGCGTGTGGATCTTGCCGAAGTCGTTGCGTACACCGCGATTGTGCCCCGCGACACAAACGTTGCCCAGCCAGATGCTGGTGCCCTCGAAGTGGCCCGCGCCTTTCAGCAACGGGGCGGACCCAGTGCCCTCGTAGACGCCCACCGTCAGATTGATGGAGGGAATTTTGAGGGTGCCCAGGCTTCCATTGGAATAGTAGAGGCTGGATGTGACCTCCGTGAACGCGGTGGCCTGACCGCCCGTGGAGCCGCCGCCGCTCACCGTGGGATAGCCGGAGCTGTCCAGGCTGGTGCTGGGGGCGGGATAGCCGCTCCCCGTGGTGTTGGTGGGGGTGCCGCCATTGGGGTTGCCTACGCTGCCCACCTGGTTCACCAGCCCGCCATTGAGAGCGCCGGGAACCAAATTGGGGGTGAGGTATTCCCCGGAGTTGGGCAGGTAGCTGGTGGGGCTGCCAAAACCGGGCGGGATCAGGGCGGTGTTCTTGGAGCGATCCACATTGGGGTTCTCCCATTCATAAGTGGTGTCATCGCTGGTGGGCCGTCCGAACAGGTAATCGTCCGCGCCGTCGATGGTGTATTCCAAAGCGTGGGCAGGGGCCACGCACAGGGTGGTGAGCATCACCGCCAGAAGCAGGGATTTCAAGCTCTTTTTCAAGTGTGCATCTTCCTTTCTTTCATTTTCTGCCATCCCCAGCAAGCCACGACCAACAGGGCGATCACGCCGCCGACCACTCCCAGCACAGGAAGATAGTTGGTGCCCAGTTCCTGGCTGGCCGGGGCTTCCGCTTCCGGCGCGGGCTCGGGCACAGAGGTCGGCTCCGGTTCCTCCATCTTGGTGCTGCCAAAAATGGCGGTATAGGTAACGACCTCGCAGTTAGTCTTGGCAACCTCCCCGGTGTAGCTGGCTGTTACCGTGTAGCCGGTGGCGTGTCGGCTGCTGGACGAGGCGGTATATTTAGCGGTGGCGGTGTAGTAAGTGCCGTCGCTGGACCACTGAACATCGGCCAGGGTGAGGGTTTTGCCCCCATCCGTGATGGTGGTGGGAATGAGGGCCAGATCGGCGTCGGACAGGCTGGGATAGGTCCGGGTGGCGGACAGGCTCCGGGAGCTGGTCTTATAGCCCTTGACCTCCACCTTCACAGAAGTGTGATCCAGCACCAGGGTGCCGGTGTGTCCGTCCTCGGTGGCAACCTCCATCTGGGCGTCCAGCCGTTTCAGCACCTCGGCCAGATCGCCGGTGTCGCTGTCCATGGTGACGGTCTCGGTGTGAGGCTGGGTGTCAACCCCCACCTCATCCTTGCGTACCATGTCCAGCAGGTAGTAATGCCGCCCGCTGCGGTCAAAATCCCCGGTGGGGATGCCGCTGGGGTCGTCGGAGAGGGAGAGCTGATAGATTTTGTTGATCCGCAGCTCATCCAGGGGGCCGTAGGTGTACTCCTCCACCGACACGGGGTAGTGCTGCTCCGCCGCCATCGCCGGGAGGGTGGCGCAGGACGCCAGGATCATCAAAGCGCACAGCAGCAGAGCCATATGTTTTTTCATGAGAAATTGTTCTCCTTTCACAGATTTGGGGTATCGGGTTGACGCTGGGATCTGCCCTCCTGGGGCGGACGCTGATGTGTTTCCTGCATGGCAGCGCGAAGTTGTTCCTTTACCGAGGGTTTTCCGGGTGGTTCAGGTTCCGCGAGGGGAAGCCGCTTCCGCGCGTCCGTTTCTCGAAGCAGTTCGCAGATGGGAAAACTGTATTCGTGGGAATTTTCCTGCCAGCAGAGATCAGCGGCCTCCAGTGGATCGGCAAATTGCAGCAGGGCTTCCACTTCCGCAGGGGAAAACTGATGGACCGTTTTCAAGTAGCAATGCACTTCGGCCAGCTCTTGCAGTCCGTACACATCCACGATACGTGGGCCGTCCCCGGCGCTCAGATTCTTGGCGTGGTTCAAAAGGCTTTCATCCAGCTTTTCCAGAAGCCTTTTTTGACCTTCCTGTGCCGCGAAGATTTCTACGAGGGGTCACTCCTTCCTAAACAAATTTTAATTTGGGCGGACCGCAGATTCTAAGGCGGCACAGTCAAGTGGCGTAGAATGAGCCTCACGCACTCTCCGCCTCCTCCCTGGCAAAGCGTTCCTCCAGCCGCGCCACGCTCCAGTCCTTTTTAAACTGCCCCAGAGGGCCGGGGCCGAACATGGCCCGCGCCCGGTCATCCATAGCCCGCAGGCGCGCCCACAGCTCCGGGTGATGGCGGCGCAGCTTGCGCAGCTCGTCGATCCGCTGGAGGGGGCAGCACCAGCAGGAGGCGCGGTGATAGATCTCATACAGCCCGCCCCAGTCAAACCCCCGGTTATAGCAGATTTGCAGGGCCTGGGCCTCGGTGATTCCCCACTCCACCAGGGGATAGCGGTTGTGCGGGTCATCCTTGCACCGATGGGCTTCGTCGGCGGCAATCCCGATATGGTGGAGCGCGTTCTTCTCCTTCTTGAGCCGGTTGACTTCCTTGGACATCAGGTGGAGCTTGAGCTGGCCGGTACACCAGCGTATCCGCATGGCAGGCCAGCCGTAGCCGGTCAAGGGCTGGCCTTTGGCAATCCGTCTGTCTATGGCCCGCTTCTGCCGCATGGGGGCGTCGAGCATCAGCCACTCGAAACCGTTGGGATGGCGCAGGGTGGTGATGTGGATGCCTCGCTCCCGGAACAGAAGATCGTCCAGCTTGGCAATGTGGGCCTCCATCTCGGGGAACTCCATGCCTGTGTCGGCGTAGAGGACGCAGTCGATGGGCATATCCTTCTCCAGCATCAGCAGAAGTAAGGCTGTCGAATCCTTGCCGCCAGATACCGAGATGGAGCAGAAATTGTTGCTGTTTTCGTTTGTTTTGATAGGCAATTCCCTCCTGAAAGCAAAAAATAAGCCTCGGAAGGAATGAAGTCCTTCCGGGGCTGGTGTGATGAGATGATCTGTGCTGTTGGGCTCTAAGGCGGCACCGTCAAGCAGCGGAGCAGGTGGCGAACTGTCACTGGCCGCTGCCTCCCTCCGAACCGGGCAGGGCGAAGTACGCCTGAAACTGCGTCTGCTGGGCAGGGGTGAGGGAGGCGAAGTGCTCCCCCTCAAAGCTGCACAGCAGGAAGGGGCCGCAGATGGTGTCATCGCCGTTGTTGGGGTTGGGACGGTTGGAGGGCAAACCCATGTGCTTTCCCTCGCCGTTGCAGACGAGCATCACCCGCTGGGGCAGATAGCACCCCGCCTCAATGGGTCCGCCCACGATCTGCTGAAACGCCTCCAGGGTGTCCTCCACGGCGGCGGGGCGGGGTTCCTTCCCCGGTTCCACGATCAGGACGTTGATTTTCTGGTCCATGCTGAATTTCCTCCGTTTCCTGTGATGATTATGACTAAGGGGCAGCTACACGCCCCGAAAGCCCTGGGCCATGTCGTGGCTGACCTGCGCGGTGTAATACTGGCTGATGGTGGTGGGGGCGTTATAGAGTGCCGCCAGGGTGTACGCCCGAATGTTGACCACCTGGGCGGTGTTCTGCCGCAGACTGTCCATGACGTAGCGGATGTGCTCCCCGTCCAGCTTCAAAAATCGCTTCCGAACCAGCTCAATGGGCACGTCTTCGCCGTTGACCCGGATGTACTCCCGTCTGCTGGCACAGGTTTCCGCCATCAACTCCATGTAGCCGTCGATCTCCTCTGCGTCATAGGGACGTTCCAGGAGCAGGAGGTCGTAGCCGATGTTTTCTCTGATCCGCTCCCTGTACCCATCCATCTCATCCATCCGCATCTGGCGATGAGCGCCAGCGGACGGTGAGGTGCGAGAGGGGGCAGGGGGAGGGATGGATGATTCAGTATCGTTGGAATCAGTTTTGTTCTTATCAGTCTTATTAGGGGCGGGAAAACCGCAGTCTTGACCGCTTATTTCCAGCGGTGCAGACTGCTCAAAGGGCGCAGTCTTGACGGCGGCACTGTCCAGCGGTCTGGACTGCTGGCTTTCCGCAGTCTGGGGGCCCTCGGGCTGCGTCTGTGACTGTTGGGGCTGGTCGAGTTCCGGGGGCAGGGTGAAGTTCTTGACGTAGATCCGGGTGGGTCGGCCCTGGCCCTGCTTCTTGCGCTCAATCAGGCCGATGCCGCCCTGGTCCAGCTCCCGGAACAGCCGGGTGGCCTTGTCCTTGCCGCAGGACATCAGGTTCATGGCGTCCTCCTGGGTGAAATAGATGTAGACCCGCCGCTCCTGGTCCATCCAGCCGTTCTTGACGGACAGGCCCATGCGGTCCAGCAGGAGGCCGTACAGAACCTTGGCCTCAATGGAAACGCCCTTGAAGCGGGGATCGGTGAGCAAGGTCTTGGGGACGCGGTAGAAGCTGTACTGTTCCGCCTCCGCGCCATAGTAGTAGTCCAGATTCAATGACATGACCAATTCCTCCAAACATGAAAAAAGCCCCGGTGACTGTGTTAGTCGCCGGGGCAGGAAATATCTGAAAAACGCAAAAGACCCGCCCTCAACTGATGATTAGTCAGTTGAGGGCGGGCTGAAATGCAACCTATCTGCTGCCTCGGTTTAAGGGGGCTTTCGGTTGGACCGGCTGCTCCTTTACCAGCTCGACAGCACTTTTGAGCTGGTTGGCTATGGACGGTTTTCTTTGACTGCCCTTCTGTAAGGTCTGCTGGAGGGCTTGAATGTGGGCCAGCCATTTTTCGCGGTCACTGTCTCGAATCCATGATTGATATAGCTCATGCCCAGGATCCTGCACTTTCTGAAGTTCATCCAGAAGAAGCGCCAGATCATCTTTTGTCACAACAATCTCTCTAACGTGATGGTCTACCGGGGTGCAGTTCTCGCCAGCATACTCGGTGACGGTCAACTCCCCGGTGCGGTAGTAGTCGGCCAGACACTCCCCAATCAGGAGCGCCGCCTGAGCGAAGTCTCGCGGAAAATTTTCGCTGATGTAGAAGTCCAGCTTCTCCGGGGGACAGCTTTGGTTGGTCCGTTTGATTTCTTCCAGAATATCCTTCCGCAGCAGTTCAATGGCGTCTGTCACGTTGAAAGCGGCAAAGTCCACCTTCTTCAGTTGTGCCTCTACAATGGCCCTCAACAGGTCCAGGCCATAGTCACTTTGTCTCATAGTGATGCCCCAGGCTCCCATTTTTGACCTCCTCCTAATTCAAAAAATTTGTCGCTAACGTGACATAAGCAATTATCACCCCCCTTCGCAGTCCTCCTTTTTAAGGACCTTTTGAGTGGAAAAAGAATAAAGACAAACCCGAAACCCGTTGCGGCACAAGGGCTTTCCAATTTGTCTTTATTATGACATAAGGGCACTCCTACGCCGTGGCCTCCATCCGTTCCGGGGACGATATCAAGACGGTACAAGGCAATCTCGGCCACGCCACCGCCGCCTTTACCCTGGACGTATACGGGCACGTCACCGACCAAATGAAACAGGAGAGCGCCCGCCGCATGGAGAGCTACATCAAGGACGTTTTAGGCCAATAAGGGAAAACATAAGGGAAAAAACCATAGAAAAAACCCGCTATCCCTTGCGGGACAACGGGTTTCAGTGGAGCTGCTATCCAGATTTGAACTGGAGACCTCATCCTTGCCAATTCTTCCCAGGTTGTTTTCCTTTACCGTTCCTTGTCCTATCTTATTGCCCGGAGCCGTTGCAGCGCAATGGTTCCGGGCGCATCCATCATTTAGCTTGACGCACCTTGCTGTACTTCTTTGCATACCCATTTTTGGTGCCCGTATGGGTTTTGTATGGGTTTCAAGTTTGTTTTAAACTGGCACAGTTTAGAATATTCTCAAATAGAACATTACTCCCCAATGTAGCGTGCTATGGGCTTTAACTGCTCCGCCGATAGGTCACTATATGCCGTAGATAACAATTTTATCTCACTCTGGTCTACCGTCTTAACATAGGGCTTGATTATTTCAATCTCTTCAAAAGATAGGCCATATCGCAACATCCATATTTCCTTCTCATCATCTGTTCCGTATTTGAAAAATTGTGCAAGGCGAATGGCCCGGCTATCACCAGTTTTCTTATAGCATTGCTCAAATACTGCATAAAATATGTCGCTCAACTTGAAACTTATGAGTTTGTCAAGATAATCATATGTATCAAACACAATCATATCATAGTCGATCTCTCTCGCTTTTGTTCCTTGAGGATACAGAGAAAAGTTTCGCAATTCCCTGTCAGGTATTTCAGCATAGCCACGGACAAACCTTGCCATCAGTCGATTTGCTTGTGCCCGGATGGACTGACGCATGGATTCCGAGCCCGCCATCCTATACCGTTTAGCCAAGTCTCGTCTCTCAGGTATTCTCGCGATGTAGGCATATCGATACCAGCATATGTTTTTAAAACTTCGTCCATGGATCTTCCACAGCAAAATTTTAATTGCTGTGTTTAAAACACTTTCTTCCCCATCTGAAAGCGATCTCCCAAGATGGCATCTATAAAGTATCCTAAAATATCCATATAGCTGTAGCTTATAGTCTAAATCTGCATTTATCTCTCTCAGTGAAACCAACCTGTCTCCACGAAACAATGCATCCAGTGTTTTTACTGCCAGCTCTGTTATAGCGGAGCTATTCAGCTTCTCAACCTCATTAAGCGTAAGATTATACTCATCAGAAAACGAGTTTGAATTAATCGCCGTTTTAAAATCATTATAGTCAGAATCCTTGTCCTCTGGAGTATCCAGCAGTGAAACATCATCAAGTACTTCTTTATGCATCATAACATCCCGGAAGTCGCTCATATTGCTATATTTAATAATTACACTCCCATAATCAAATTTTGTATGCAGTGTTGACCGCCCGGCTCTTCCTATTAAATTTTTCATAGATAGTGGTTTGCTGGCCTGGAACGTATTAAGATAGACTACGTCAAATGGCATATTAATACCCTGCTCTAAAGTCGAGGTCGCGAAGCAAATCCTACAAAACCCTTTTTGGGTAAAATGCTCAAGAATCAACCTGGCCTGCAGTGGCAAGGAACCATGGTGGGTAACAATTCCCCGTCTCATATTTTCAAGCATTTCAGAGCGATAATATCCTTCTCCTTTGTCATTGGCACCTATGTATTGTTTAAATTGTTCGATTAGCTGTAATGCCTCAGGATCTTTAATGAGTCTGCATTCATTAATGTATACTCGAAATTGTTCAAATACTTTTTTACTATAAATACTGGCCTTCGTCGTATACACTAAAACCGACCCTCCACGACGCAAAGCGTTCAAGACGGGATCAAAGTCACTTTTAATTTTCCTGGTTCCCATTACTGCCGCATCTAATCCAAAATGAAAATAGTCTCCTTTGTCAACCGCAAAGAAAATTTGCCCAACATTTTTTTGATTGTAGGAGATTGAAGCTGAGCATTCCTGGTCAAACCCATTCTTCACTAATTGCGCTTCCGGGTTTACAACAAATGGATGTGCAAATACATACTTAGCGTCAGGAAACGCCTTTTGCGCTCGACGCACAATACTGTCAAAAAAGAGGCCTCGAACACTTTCCTCATCACTCAGCTGCGCTTCGTCAAATAGAAACAGCTCAATATTTAGTTGTTTTTTGTGTTTAAAAAGATCTTTTGCTCTCTCAGGAGTTAAAATGAACACACTTCTTCGAGCTCGTTTTGTATTAATAATGTCAACAAATGTTAGCACATTTACAGATTTGTCAGGAATCAGGCTACAAACTCGGTCATAATACTCATTTATTAAGGCGCGAGAAGGAACAATCATGGCAACATCTTTTTCTGACGACTCAATTAAGTTTCTAAATACAAAAGATTTCCCAGTGCTTGTTGGCGCAGAAAAACTAAAGTTTTTTGACTCATTGATTTGTCGAATTATGCTTGCCTGTACAGGTGTATATTTTTTGTCATATGTTTCAAAAAGGTATTCACCATAGGCATTTAATAGGTGTCCCTTTAATGTCGTTGATGATGGGTTTTTATAGAAAACTCCCATCAATGATAGAACCTCCTCTTGTATTGTAGAAAAAAATTCTGGAGCAAACAGCTTTAAATATGACAAAATTTCAAGCGTTGTTGAAGAAATCGGTCCCTCACTAAATAATGATTCTTGAGCAAATTTATATATCTCCTCAAGATTCTCATGGGCGATTATTTGCTGAATGACATTCTTCATATATTCACCGCCACCAATAACAACTCTTGATATTTGATAAGTTCTTTATAATGTTCATTTCCTTGGATATGTTTGATGATGTCATCTGAAGCTGTACGCTTTGCCGAGAACGCCGCCGCAAAGCCTTTTCTGCCTCTATATGCTGCATTTAGCGCCGTGTCACTGCAAAAATACTCCAAATCTAAGATATCTTTAATGTCTTTTCCTACTTCAACGAAATTTACTATCTGTGCAAGACTGTTTCCAAAAGCATTTCTATCCTTTAGGTATTTTGCTTCGCCAAATATAATAACGTCATCTGTAGTTTGGCTGTGAAAGTCAAAACCTGGATTTCCAGATTTCTTTTTGTTGTATAATTCCGCCAATGGAATGTCCAAATAGTCCAGTTGCTGAATAATGGCTTCTCTTGCAAGTTCAGACACCACATACTCTCCCGCGTCTTGCGAAATAGAGTCCGGATTAGCCGCTAAAAGCTTCTGCTCAATATCGGCAAGCGTTGGTTCAGCCCTCCGCAAAAAGCTCTCACGTGTATAGGCCCTGTCAAATTTACTGATCCATGAACAGTCAAATAGTACGTCAAGTATCTGCCGCAACGTTATTTTTATATCTTCTGGATCAACACGTATGAAAAGAACCCTATTATTTTCAGGTTCACATATTTTTTTGCACTCAAGAATATTCACAAACATCCCTTCCATTCTCGGCATGGTTAACTTAAATCCGCAACATCCACAAGCCTTTATCCGATAGCGTTTCTTAATTTACCTAATATGAACTATATTGGCCTATCACTCTTTTCATATTGACTTTTCTGCTTCCTTAGTGTATCATAAGAATAGAGGGGTTTGCATATTTGTCTTCCCTTCGCCATACAATATGTCAGAAGCGTCCTGCCTTTCTCGAAGCCTTGCGTTCCTACGTGGGGTATTGATGTAGAGAGGGTGGGACGTTTTCTTTTTACCTGGGGACAAACCTCCAATGGCTATAAGGCAACTCCCAGGTTGCGTTCTGATACTCACGCGCTCCTGTAGAAATCCCAATATTGAAATGAGGCAGTATCTCACAAATTCTTTTATTGATGTGTTTATAGAGTTTTTCCTTTGCTATCGTCCGTTTCCCTCTGCACCCGCTCCCCGCCGGCTTTTCCAGGTGCAAGTCGTTTAGGCGAAAATACATCGCCCCCAAAACAATATCTGTGCATTGCAGCAAAACGTGATCATGGGAACACACATCCGCCACATCGCCTTTTCGGATGTGCAGCTTTCCCCCTGTACGTCCACTATTCCAGGTCGATGGCAATCCCCGGACAAACTTCTTAAATTCTTCGCACTTTTCGCGAGTATCCGGCAACTGATCCAAGTAAATCCTTATAAAAATGTCTTCTTCTGCCGCAGGGATATCTTTTATCCCAAAAGCGTGCTTCAAAAACTGATAGTACAGCTTGAAATACTTATCGTCACTATGGCGCACGGCCGAGCTGGTCGGCTGATCCGCATTGTTCCGAAACATGATGCGAACCTTGAGCTTCCCGTCCCGGACAAAATCAAAAAATAAATCCACAATTTCTATGTACCGTTCCAAATACTGCGCGGTCACTTTCGTCCACTTCAATTCACCAAACAGATTCAATTCCTTCTTTTTAGCTTCCAGCGCATCTTCCACAAAGTGCCAGTCTTTTCCGCTTACAATGCAGCCACCGAAAAAGTCGCTAAACTTAGTCCCATTACTGTTTGACTCATCACAATATACAATATATTCCATATGAGCTCCTAACATGGTGTAAACCCGTTTCTGATGCATTTATTTTATACTGTATTGGTTCAGTATGCAAGATGCAATTTGCTCTTGTACACGCCGCCCCTAATTATAGTCAGGGATGACCGTTTGACCCTTGCCACACAGCAATACGCAGATTTAGACAGTCCACTTTAGCGAACCGCCTAAACCTGCGTTTGCCACAGTATCACTCCGCTGCGTTTTTTCTGCTTCTTTTCCTATCCTCTTAGCCGAGGGTAACGCTTTCAGCGAGCTCCGCTCTGTCTATCGTTAAATGCGGAAGCAATGGATGCACTTAATCATTGTCATGCACAATTCCTGATAGAGATCCTCATCGAAGAAACCGTCGCAGATGGAGTGCTTGACCAACAACGGCCTATAACGGGCCAGAATTTCCCCTAATGCTGCTTCGCTGCCACACTGGGCCTGGGTCAAAAGCTCCTCAAAATTCACTTGCTCTCGCCTCGCAGTTCTTTCCGCAATTTCTTTATAATGCGGTGATAGGCCGAGACAACCCCGTTGTACCGCAGGCCCAGGGCCTCGGCAAGCTCATCGTACCCGCGGTCATTCAGCACACGCTCAAACAGGATGAAACGTTCCGGCCCGTCAGGCCGGACAGGGCCTGTAAAAGCGCGCTGTCTTCCATCTGCGACAGGTCCCGGCAGGTTCCGCCAAAATCGGAATTGGACCCATCCGCAAATGCAGTCTCTTGAAAGTCCGTCAGAACTTCATGGACGTTTTGCCGGAGCCGTTTTTGAATGTAGTCGCGCCTTTTGCGCCTCAAAGCAATTTGAAGATAGGCTGTAAAGCGGTTTTGCAGGGCACGATTCCTGCTTTGGTTTTCATATTGCTGTCCCATGGGACAACCTCCTTCATCTGATTTTTTGCAGTCAGATGAAGGAGGCGGCCCCCGGCAGTGTAGGAACGCAAAAAAGCAGCCGGCCTCATACCGAAGTACAAGGCTGGCTGCTGATAGAGCATTGGAAACCATTGGTGCAAGTTTTTATCTTATACGCTTTTATTTTGCCCGCAGATTTGGTCAATCCACTGTGGCCGCCAGAGTATAGAGAATGTCCTCCAAACACCAGCAGCGGTGCTTTTCATCATATGTCCACTTGTCCCGGCAGTCCGCCAGCTCCATGTTTTTGTTCAAAATTGGGATTTACTCCATAGAAATCTTCTCTTTTCAACACAATCTGAAGCAGTTCTTCACAGGCAGCAATAATCTCCGCCAGCTGCTCCCTTGTGGCCGCTTCGTAGTGGATCCCACAGGTAGCGCATACCGTGCCGCCTGCCTTTTTTGACAGGGCTTCCGCAAAGCGGTCGCCCACCACGTCATCCCGGTGCCCCTGCCCCACCCATTTGCTCACGATTTTGCCGTTCCGGGCCACGGTGACACTGCCCACGTGGGGCGCGTCACCGCCCCGGATGGTCACGGACAAATCGGCTCTGCAAGGCAGAACGCTCACCCGGAGGGGCCGTCCCAGCACCTCCCGTTCCAGTTCAAGCGCACCCATGCTCAACCCTCCCAGCGGCGGAAACCGGGGCAGTCCAGTCCGAACTGATCCAGCAGCTTGCCCACGATATGCCGCGTCATGTCCTCCACGCTTTCCGGCCGCTGATAATAGGTAAGCACAGGCGGCAGGATCACCGCCCCCATCCGGCCCAGCTCATAGAGGTTTCGCAGATGGATAGTGGATAGCGGCGCTTCCCGGGCGCACAGCACCAGTTTCCGCCGCTCCTTGAGGCACACATCGGCGGCGCGCAGCAGCAGGTTGTCCGAGTAGCCGGACGCGGTGCCCGCCACAGTTTTCATGCTGCACGGCACGATTACCATGCCCATGATTTGAAAACTTCCGCTGGCGATGGACGCGCCGATTTCGTCGTTCTTATGGAACACCCCGGCCAGCGCTCGCAGCTCCTCCACGTCCATGCCGCACTCCTGCCGGAGGGTCAGTTCCGCTCCCCGGCTCACCACCAGGTGCGTCTCAATGCCGGGATGGTGTTCCCGGAGCTGGCGCAGCAGCTCCACGGCGATAGGCGCGCCGCTGGCGCCGCTGACGCCCACGATCAGCCGCTTAGCCATGGAGCCACCTCTCCGGGTCCACGTCCAGAAACGGCACCCGCTGGAAGCGCTCCTTCAAATGGAAGGGCACGGTGCAGTCGAAAATAGTCTTGCAGGACACCCCAATGTCCGAGATAGAGGGTGAATAATCCGGGTTAGAGCTGGGATCCAGGGGGTGGCAGCGCACGCCGGGGATAGTGATGATGTCCCGATCCCCCTGGAAGCGGGTGTTCATGGCCCACAGCACGTCGTTGGGATCGAAAATGTCCACGTCCTCATCCACCAGGATCACGTGCTTCAGCTCCGGGAAAGCGGAGAAAGCCAGCAGCGCCGCCTGCCGCTGTTTCCCCTCGTCGGTGTGGACGGTTTTGCGGCATTGGAGCACCGCCATATACTTGCCGCCGCCCGAGCGGTGGGCGTAGCAGTTGACCACCTTGCCGGGGAGGGCTTTGTCGATCATGCCCAGGATGCTGGCCTCGGTGGGGATGCCCGCCATATTCACGTGCTCCTCGCTGGGGCCGATGCAGGTCTGCATGATGGGGTTCTTGCGGTGGGTGACGGCCTTCACCTTCAGCAGCCAGCACTCATGGGAGGCCGCGCCGTTGTAGCCGGGGAACTCGGGCATGGCGTACCCCGTGTGGGAGTTCTGATCTTCTACCACGTGATTACTCCCCGGCAAAATCTCGCCCTCGATGACATATTCCGCGTTGGCGATAGCGTTTTCGTTGACAGCTACGCACTTCACCAGCTCCACCGGCCGCTGCCGCAGCGCCCCGGCAATGGAAAGCTCGTTGAAGCCCAGGGGCGTGGTGGGGGGCTCAAAACAGGAGAGCACCTCAATGGCCGGGTCTACCCCAATGGAAACAGAGATGGGCAGGGGCTGGCCCAGCTCTGTAGCCCGCTCGGCCATGGCCCCGATGTGGCGGGAACCGGGCTGGAGGAAGATGGACAGCTCATCCTTGCCCTGGATGCACATCCGATGGATGGTCACGTCGGACAGCCCGGTGTCCGGGTGGGTGGCGTAGCACATCCCCAGGGTGATATATGGTCCCGCGTCCACCGGGGTGTTGGTGGGGGCTGGAATCAGCTTGAACAGGTCGAAGTCCGGCTCCTCCGCCCGGTGTACCACCTCCTGGCAGGGGGCGGGGTCGTCCACCACCACGGGCTGGATAGGGTTAGCAGCGCAGGACTGCACCAGGTGGCCCAACTCCTCTTTTTTGCAGCCAAACAGGTTAGCCACCCGCTCCCGGCTGGCCAGCACACCGATGGCCACCGACGCGCCGGGGTGACCCTTCACGTTGTGGAACACCATGGCGGGGCCGTCCACGGTGGTGGGGCGCATGACGGTGCCGCCCGCGCCCACCTTGCGGTACACCCCGGACAGCTCCGCCGCCGGGTCAACCTCCACGTCCGTCTCAATCAGCTGGCCGGGGGTGTCCCGTAGGACGGCCAGCGCGTCCCGCAGGGATAAGATTTCCGTTCGATGCTCCATGCCGTCCACCCGATCATTCAAACGGGAACCGGATGCCGGCCTGCCGGCGCACCTCGGTCATGATTTTGGCGATAGCCAGCGTCTGGGCATGGGTGGCCTCAGCGCATTCCGTCCTGCCTTCCCGCAGGGCCTTCTCATAGGCAATGAACTCATGCTCATACCCGGACACCGGAGGCATACCCCGGAACTGGAGTTGGGACGGAATCGGGATATCCTTCACCACATTTCCCTCCAGACCCAGCACCTGACAGCTGCGGGGATTGGATACGCTGTCCACCCGGATCTTCCCCTTGGCGCCGATGATTTCCGCATACTCCTCATGCTGTTCCCGGGGGATGTCCATGGTCTGCCGGATGTGGACGACAACGCCGTTTTTGTATGTCACCGTGATCCGATCCTCCGCATCCACGCCCGTTTCAAACTTGCGTACCTCAGCGGAGACGGACTCCACCTCCACCCCAAAGTGGTCGGTCATGAAGCCCAACGTGTAGGGCCCGCCGTCCAGCAGACTGCCGCCGCCCAGCTCCAGGCTCTTGACCCGATCCAGGAACAGCACATTGTCCAGCATGACGATATCGCCGCCCGTCAGTTTGCCAATGGTGCCCGCCGTAATCTCCTCGTCAATCGCCTTTCTCACCGGGAGGAAGCTGGGCCACAGCGCTTCGCAGAGGAACAGGCCCTTCTCCTCCGCCAGCGCAATCAGCTCAGCGGCCTGAGTGTCGTTGATGGCAAAGGGTTTCTCTACCAGCACCGCTTTGCCCGCGTTCAGCGCCTGCTTGCACAGATCATAATGGAACGTGTTGGGCACCGCGATGTAGACCAAATCCACAGCCGGGTCGGACATCAGCTCCTCATAGCTGGCACACACCTTCTTCCAGCCGTACTTGGCCGCAAACTCGGTGCAGTCAAAGCCGGGGGCGGTGGCGCAGGCATAGAGTACGATGCTGGGGTCGTCCAGCTGGTTCATAATGTCCGAGGTCCAGCTGGCAATGGTGCCGGTTCCGCAGATTCCGATGTTCATGATTAAACGCTCCTTTTCATTTTGGTTTACAGGTGGGTGTCAAACAGGCCGCAGAATGGATCTACCGGGTTTTGCCCCAGGAAGGGCGCCTCTCCGCACAGCTTTTCCACTACCGCCTCGATGGTGGCCCTTGTGGCCGTGTAGGCGTTGATAAACGTCTGTGCCCGGGGCACGTCCTGCAAATGGTAGGGGTTTGCCAGGGAGACAACCACAGTATCCTCCTCATGGACAAACCGAGGAATTTCCAGGGCGTGTTTGGGGCACCAGTTTACCCGAACAGTGGTTTGGTTAGAGGCGTGGGGGTAGTGCAGTACCGTGAGGGTCAGGCGGTTCCGGGGCAGTTGGGCCGTCCCGTGAAGGTCATCCTGGAACGGGTCGTACTGTTCCACGGCAAAGCCGCGCCGTTCCAGCTCCCCCGTAAACAATGCCCGGATGGAGCCGTCCCAGCATTGGTCGTTCCCAACCACCGCTAACCGAACACTGGGAAATCTTTGGGGCGCGATGGGAAGCAGTCCCGCCTTGTCCTTCACCAGGGTGACGGAGCGGTCCGCACACTCCTTCCGCCACTGTTCGGCAGGAACCGGCTCCGGCGAGACCGGCACGCAAACCTTTGCCTTCAGCGCCAGCACACGGGTCACCGCCTCGTCGATCCGCTCCCGTGTCACAAGGCCGCTGTGAAGCCCCTCCCGCAGATAGGCGATGTCCTCCTCAATGTCTGTAGAGAACACGATCATGTCGCAGCCTGCGGCAAAGCTGGTCGGGATGGCGCGGGAGCGTTCCATGGCCATGGTGTAGCCCCCCATGATGGTAGCGTCGGTGGCGATCACGCCGTTGAAGCCCAGCTCCTCCCGCAGAACCCCGGTGAGCAGCCCCCGGCTCAGCGAGGCCGGGAGGGCGTCCTCCGGGTTCAGCCCAGGGGTGTGTTCTGCCTCCATAGCGGGTTGGCAGATGTGGCCCACCATGATGGACAGCAAGCCCTTTTCAATCATGGCGCGGTAAATCTGCCCATAGCTGGCCCGCCACTCCGCAGCTCTCAGACTGTTGTAGGTGGGGTGGAGGTGCTGGTCCCGGTAGTCTACCCCGTCGCCAGGGAAATGCTTGGCGCAGGCTGCCATGCCCGTTTCTTGGAGCGTTTCCACGTAGGTACAGGCCAGCCGTTCCACCCGCCCCGCATCCGAGCCGTATGTGCGGCAGTTGGTGATGGGGTTGCGGAAGTTCATGTCGATGTCCGCCACCGGGGAAAAAGTCCAGTTGACCGCTGCGGCCTGCCCCTCTGCGGCACAGACCTGGGCAAAATGTGCCGCGTCGCTATCGTCCTGACTGGCGGCGATTTGGAGCTGGTTGGCAAAATAGGTGCCGTCGCTGGCGGCCCCCGCGCCGCCCTCCTCCAGGTTGGCAGCATGGAGCAGGGGGTACTTGGTCAAGGCGTCCAGCCGCTCAAAATGGGCGGCAATCTCCGCCGTGGCACGCACGGGACGGAACAGCACGCCGCCAATCCCCCGTTCCACCAGCCGGTCCAGCTCCTCCGGCGCGCTGGCGTCGCCCAGGACACAGAACAGCTGACGGAGTTTTTCCTCCTCGGTCATGGCGGCCAAGGTGGACTGAACCCAATCCTCCTGCTGCTGGGTGAGATAAAAGGGTTTTGCTTTTAAATCCATATTCATTCCCTCACAATTCCCGGACCACAGATGGGTCGATGTGTTTGATGTCCGCCGCGCCCGTCCTGGACAGACAGGCCCGCAGTTCGTCCGTCATCTCCCGCAGCCGCTGGGCCACAGCGGCAACGCCCCCATCCCGGAACAGCGGGATCATGGGCCGCACGGTGAACACACCGTCCGCCCCCCAGGCCAGGGCTTTGAATACGTCATAGCCCGACACCAGCCCACTGTCCGCCAGGATGGTCAGGCGGTTGCCCACGGCCTTGCGGATCTCCGGCAGCACCTTCAGCGGCGGCACCGTCCACGGGAACATATCTTTGTGGTGGCTCACCACGATCCCGGCCACCCCTGCCTCCGCGCACATCACCGCGTCGCGCACGGATACGATCCCCTTGACAAAAAAGGGAACATCAGAGTGTTTCGCAAATTCCTCCAGGGCGGCCCGACTGGGGGAAGCCAACGGGTTCTCCCCGAACGCGCCGCGGCGGCCCTGTTTGTTGTAAACATGATCCACATCCATGGCAATGGCGCAGGCCCCGGCCTTTTTGTCGTGCTCCATGGCCTCCAGAACGAGATCGCGCTCCGCGAAGGGTTTGACAATTCGGGCGGCGGAAGCGCCAACGGCGATCACCCGCTCCATCTCGTCCCCGGAGCAAAAGCCTGTCCAGATGGCGGTGTTTGCCTGCTTGGCCGCCTGGGCGTAAAGCGGCGCACCGCCAGGCTGGAGGCTGTCATAGTGGGCCATGCCGCCCAGCATGATGGGGGTATCCAGCCTATGGCCAAAGAGGGTACATTCCGTTGTGGCTTCCACGGTGTCTAAAAAGCGCCACTCGATCCCGAACCGATCCAAGTAGGCGCGGGTCAGTTCGTCAGAACTTCCGTTCATTGCCGGTCACCTCCGTTGGTTTCAGGGAATTTCACGTCCAGCCAGTCCGCGATGGCATCGAACAGGGTCTTTGCCGCGTCCCCAAACTGGCCAGGATATTGCTCGGCGTCCTTGGCGGTGCCCAGCATATGGGTGCCGCCCTCCACAAAGGCAATGGTCTTATCCTCCGATGCGGCGTTCTGATAGATGATTTCGCTGGCAATGCACTCATAGCCCCCGGTCATGCCCATGATCAGCATAGGGGCGTGGATGTATTGGACGTTGCCGGGAGGACAGCAAAAGGCGGAGTCATAGTCAATACCGTCGATGCCGTCCTCCCTCACCCCATAGTCCGGGGCGGTGCGGACACAGTTGGAGCTGAGATAGGTGCGGACAGTAGTGGTCATAGCTCCCAGCCCATAGCGCGGGGTGGGGTCGAGCATCGGCCTTGCCGTGCGGAGGGAACGGACCACCTCATGGGTGACGGAACCATCGGCATGGATCAGGTCATACATCCCTTTCGTGTGGGCCAGCATATGCAGATCCTGGGGGAACAGCCGGTTATTGGGGGCGATTTGGCTGCCTCCCGGAACAATCAACGGTTCATCGTCCTCATAGCGCCCCTCACGGCGTTCCAGCGCGTTCAACCGCTCCAAGGCATAGTCAATCAGCCGCTTCTGCCGCGCCGCCTGGGCAGCATAGAAGTTTTTCCTGAATCCCTCCGTGTAACAGGTCTTGCCATCCGCTGAGAACCCATTCTCGGGGGCGGATGCATCGTAGTCCAGTTGGCGCTTTGTGCCGTCCGCTTCATCAACAATGCCCGGGTCAAGGCTCACCAGTGTCATCACACCGTTGCCAAAGTTGGAGTCGATAAGCATCACTCCGTCCGCGGCGGGCAGGGGCTCCACCTCCCCCATTTTTACAATCCGGCCATCACCCTGGAAAATGCCCGGGCCGTTCTCCGCCACCGCCTGGTAGCAGCTCATCAGCGTGGCGCCGCCGCTGTGGCCCAGGATGACCACTTTTTTGATCCCGGGCTGTGCCTTGACCGCCTCGATGGCCAGCTTCACGCTGGGCAGCCGCTTTTCCAGCGGGTCAGAGGGGTGCTCCACGTTGGCGCACAGGGTCAAAAAGCCCCGGCGCGCCAGGTTCTTCCCGGCAGTAAAGTTCAGATAGTCCGCATCGGAGTGGATGACCACTACGGCGGTATCCCTGATGTCCTCCCTGGGGGTGTACAGGACTCCGTTCATCTCACGTCCCATTGGACGGTAAAAGGCATCCACTTTGCAATAGGTTCTGTTCATAGTCTGCGTTTCCTCCAATCAAAAAGCGCGGGAGACAGCGCTTTGCCGCGCCGCCTCCCGCACAAGGGTTTTCAGACGACATCCAGCAGCTCTGAGATGCGGTCCAGGTTGTAGTCCCCGGCCCCGGCCTTGGCCGCGTCCCCCACGCAGGCCGCCCGGAAGCCGCCCGCGTGGGCCGCCTGGGCGCCGCTGACGGCATCCTCCACCACAAGGCAGTCCCCGCTGGGCAGGCCCAGGAATTCAGCCGCCTTCAAAAATACTTCGGGATCCGGCTTGGAGCGGGTGATGTTATTTCCATCCGAGACGGCGTCAAAGAACCCGCCCAGGCCAAGGCGTTCCAGGATAAAGGGCGTGTTTTTGCTGGAGGAGCCGATGGCCAGCCGCAGCCCGCGCCCACGCAGCGCGTCCAGCGTCCGCTTTACTTCGCCGGACAGGTCGTCCGGGGTCATCTGCGCCAGGCTTTGCCGGTAAAGTTCGTTCTTTTTCTCCGCCAGCGCCAGTTTCTCCGCCTGGTTCAGTTCCGGGCCGTTATACTGTTCCAGGATGATCTCCAGGCTGTCCATGCGGGACACGCCCCGCAGGCGGTTGTTGATCTCCGGGTCAAAATAGACGCCCAAACCGTCCGCCATGGCCTTCCACGCCTGATAGTGGTATTCATCGGTGTGGCACAGCACACCGTCCAAGTCAAAAATGATCGCTTGATATCCCATGTTCCCCACCTCAGTACAGCTCTATCACTTCGCCGGTGTCGTTGTCCCGGGCAAAGCGGCGCAGAAACTCCCAGGACAGCTCCGCCATCTGCGGCATGATCATGTGTGGGGTGTTCTCGATGGATATGTAGCGGAAGTACCACTTGCCGTCCTCCCGCTGGAAGTCGGACACATACACCTCGCTGCCCATCAGGTAACGTACCTCGGTGCGGTCGGCAGGGACGCCGTTCCTCCGGGTGGCGTAATCCGCCGCTGTCTGTGCGACCAGGATCTCCTCCCGGCTCCGCATAGGCAGCATGAACGCCGCCAAGCGATTTTGAAAATAGAACACGTCGTCCTCCATCTTTTCGGGACTGCGGTCCGGCTTACAGTAGCTGTTTTCCAGGTTGCCGTTGATGTCGATGAGGGGGAAGTCATACTGACGGAAGCTGGCGATGATCTCCTCCGCCCTGGGTTTGTAATAGTCGATCCGGGCACCCACCTGGAGACCAGCGGGATCGCACAGGGTAGCCGCCGCCGCGATGAGTTTGGGGTGGGTACGGTAAAACTCCAAGGCGTAGTAGCCGTTGTGGGACTGGCCGGTGAGATATACCCGCTGGGGGTCGATGGGATAGCCGCGCAGGGTTTCCTCAATGATGCCCGGTAAAACCTCGTTGTTATCCTTCGGAGTTTCCAGTGCGAAAAACAGCATCATGAACTCGCCCCGGGCACACAGCTCGATGAAGTCATAGTAGAACTGGAACGCGGTCTGCATCACGCCGGGGAAACAGGTGCGGGGCTCCTTCATCACGATCAGCAGGGGGAGCTTGTACGACCGCTGGGAAAACGCGCACTCCGGGGTCAGCGTCACATACCAGTCGTGTCCCGCATAGTGATCCTCATAGCGGATGCCCCGCTCCGCGAAGAAGGCATTCATCTTGGAATCGCGGGGATCCAGGCACTCGTATTCCAGCCGCATCCCCTCGGCCTGCCGCTTACCGGCCATGCTGCGGATATGGCGGTCGAAGTCCCACTCCGGCTGGTTGCGCCGGTAGATTTCGCTGATATTGTGCTGATGGGCCAGACCGACCTGCCACTTGTCGGAGATGTCCACCACTGTCCGTCCGGCCAGCGTTTCGGGCTGCGCCCACTGGGCCGGGTCAAGTCCCGGCACATCCGCCAGGGTCAGTCCGTGCCGGGAGAGGAGGCTGATGTCCAGGTACAGCGGCTTGTAGGCAATCCGGAATGTGCCCTGGGTCTCGATGGCCTTTTCAATCATGGCCCCGCCGCCGCCCTCCCGGCAGTCTGCAAACTGCACCAGGATATTTTCCCGCGCCGCGATGGCGAGGGTGTCCTCATGTTCTGCCAGCAGGTTCATTCCCTCATGGGGATCGCCATGGGGCAGGAACGGGATCAGCAGCACCTTGGCGTCATAAATCTCATGGTTCTCCACAGCGGTGGGGGCCATCTGCTCCCCCATCATGCCGTAGCTGGAAAAGTGCATCCCACGCTCTTTCCAGCCCTCCACCACATCGGTAAAGTAGGGCACCCGGTTGACGGAATCAAACTCCTCATCCGTGCGGCCGGCGAAATGGTCCACATAGCCTTTCTCGGCCCGCTCGGCCTCGATCAGCTCCGCCAGCTTGCGGTATAGCGGGGCGGCGGCGTTTTCCTTGCCCTGCCAGGTCTCGTCCTGCCACAGGAACAGGTCGGGATAGGAGTATTTGTCGTTATAATAAGCCATTGTTATCCCTTACTTTCCAACGGTCGCTCACATATTGCCGACGTACAGGTCGCTGTCGATGGAGCGCAGGTAGTTCTGATACTCATGGGTGCCGTAGAGGGCGTCCCGGAAGTTGATCAGCTCAATCTTGTGCACCCGGATCCACTGGCGCAGCACCGGGGAGGTCAGCGCCGCCACATCCTCCGTTCGCACAGAGGAAAACTCCTTTGCGTGGGGGCCGTAGTCGCCCTGTTTGTAGACGAAGTAGTCCACATAGCCGGGGTGCCAGGACTGCTCGAAGATCACATCGTCAGGCAGTTCCAGCATCTTGTCCGGATCCTCGGTGTAGTACTTCACGGGGTCGTAGCGCTCCCGCTGCGCCGTGATGGAGTCGGTCTCAATTTCCTTATAGGCGTTGGTGGGGGCCGGGATGTAGATGTTCCGCTCCTTCCACCTGTCCAGGGGATAGGTCACGCCGGTGCGCCCGCCCTTGGTGGCAAAGTGGTAGACGATGCCGTAGTCGTCGCAGATTTTCCGCTTTACCCGGTTAAACACTGACTCCACATTGGTCAGGTCGGTGGTGTCCGGCACCCGGCCCAGCAGACGCACACAGCGCTTCATCTGGGTGTGGCACTCCGCCTCCAGCTCCTCTGCATTGACGTCATCGGCGGTGGTGAGGTCGTGGCGGAACCGATCCGTACCGGGGATGACCAGCGTGGGCACCTGCTCCAGAGGAAGGACGGGGCTGCACCAAAAGTGGCTGTGCCAGCCGATGGAGATCCAGGGCAGCTCCTTCAGCCGCTTCAGCGCGTCCTCCGTGCCGGGGGCATCCAGCATGATATCGGCGGAGGTCACAATGCCGTTGGTAATCGTCTCAAAGGTGCCGATGTTGCACACGTCGGTATAGCCCACGTCATCGGCCCGAACAACCATCTTTCTCATAGTTGGTTACACCTCTCTTATAGCTCGTTGATTTCCCTGCACCGATGGCAGGAGACAAAGTGGTTGGGCAGAACTTCTTCCAACTGCTGGGGCTTCCCGCACTCGGGGGTGGCGTAGGGGCAGCGGGCCGCGAACCGGCAGCCCGGCTTTGGGTTGATGGGGGAGGTGATTTCGCCCTTGAGCACAATACGCTCCCGCTGGGCGTGGATGTTGGTGGAGGGGATGGCGGACAGCAGCGCCTTGGTATAGGGGTGCAGGGGTTTGGCAAACAGTTCCTTGGACTCGCTGGTCTCCACCATCTGGCCCAGGTACATCACGCCGATGTCGTTGGAGATATGGCGCACCACCGACAGGTCGTGAGTGACGAACATATAGGTCAGCCCTTGCTTCTGCTGGAGTTCCTTGAGCAGGTTCAGCACCTGGGCCTGGATGGATACGTCCAAAGCGGACACAGGCTCATCGCAGACGATGAAGTCGGGGTTCAGGGCCAGCGCCCGGGCGATGCCCACCCGCTGCCGCCTGCCGCCGTCCATCTCATGGGGATAGGCCAGACGGAGGCGTTCCTCCACGCCGCACAGCTCCATTAGCCGGGTCACCTCATCGCTGATCTGCTGCCTGGAGTATTTCCGGGTCAGGTACAGCGGCTCCCGGATGATCTGCTCCACTGTCTGCCGGGGGTTCAGGGAGGAATAGGGATCCTGGAACACGATCTGCATATGGGTCCGCAGTTCCTTCAGCTCCCGGTGGTTGACCTTGGTGACGTCCTTCCCGTTGTAGAAGATCTGTCCCCCTGTGCTCTCATGCATATGGATGATGGTGCGGCCCAGGGTGGACTTGCCGCAGCCGGATTCCCCCACGATGCCCATGGTCTTGCCCTTCTCAATTTTGAAGGACACATCATCAGTGGCGCGGAGGAAGCCGCCGCGCACTTTGAAATATTTTTGGAGGTGCTTGACCTCAATACATGGCACGCTCATCTTACGCCTCCTTCGTGATGTTCAGGCACCGGCAGAAATGGCCCGGGGCGATTTCCCGGCTGACGGGCCGCTTGGCCCGGCATTCCTCGGTGGCGTTGGGGCACCGGGGGCTGAACGCGCAGCCCTCCGGCAGGTTGGTGGGGTCGGGGGGCAGGCCCTCAATGGGGTGGAGCCATTCCTCGTCCGTGTCCAGCTCGGGAACCGCTCCGAACAGGCCGATGGTATAGGGATGGGTGGGGTGGTCAAAGATATCCTCTTTGGAGCCGCTCTCAATGATCTCGCCAGCGTATACCACCGCCACATCGTCGCAGCTCTGGGCCACCACCCCCAAGTCGTGGGTGATGAGGATCATGGAGGTATCGTTCTCCTCCTTCAGCTTATCGCCATCAAAGGAGGCCACGCCCTCGCTTATGGGCTGCAGCACCGCCCGCTGGGCGTCGGTACACTGGACGGAGGCGCAGCCCATAAGGCTCACCATCCGTTCCCGCAGCAGCTCCGGGGGGACGTCCTCCCCCACCCGGACCAGGGCGCAGCCCATAAGGCTGACGCCGTCCTCCGCCATCTCCAGCAGGGCGCGGTCCACGGTCACCGTGGAGCGGCCGCACAGGCGGGTTCCGCCTATAAGGCGCAGATTGTCGTATTTTGCCTCAATTCTTCCCAGGCGCGCCGCCGCGGCGCGGGTGGCCATGATGTCGCCGTTGACCTGGAGATAGGAAAACTGCTCCAGCAGAGGCGCGCCGGCATGGCCAACAGTGAGATCGCCGTTGAGATACAGCTTCCCGCCGCAGCGCCGGAGGAGGTTCTCGTCCAGCTCCGCGTCGTCATTGAGGAAGACGCACCCGTCGGGGAGCACCTCAATGTCCGTCCGCTCGTCAAAGAGGGGGATCGCCTGCTCCGCCAGACTTTCCACAACCAGCAGCCGCTTTGTGGAAAACCGCACGTTTTTCTCCGCCAGCTTTCCAAAGTCGATGTCCGGCGCGAGGGCCACCACCCGGCCGGAGGCGTGGTAGCAGGCGTTCTGCTTCGAGCGCAGGTGGAAGGTGCGGTCCAGCACGGCGGTGGACTTGAGGAGGATGCAGCCGTCGGGGTAGGCGTCGATGCAGCCGTTCACCGTCGCGTTGGACAGCAGGTGGACCATGCTCTCCGGGCAGAGGACGCGGCCGTTGATGGTGATGCCCAGGTACTGCCGGAGCACCTCCTCACAGCCGGGGGCGATCTCCAGCACGCCGTTGACGCACAGCAGCATCTTCGCCCCGGCGGGGACCTGCCCCGGCTTGAGCTCCATGCGGCCGTTGACGGTGTGGGTGCGGACCTCCTCGTCCAGATCCATGGTCCTGTCGGCCACCACAGACACGCCATACCGGCTCAGCAGCTCCCGGGCCTGCTGGCCGGCCAGCAGGCAGTCGCAGACGATGCGGACAGACGCATAGGCCGCCAGGGTGCTCTCCTGGACCTTGCGGGCGTCGCAGACATCGCAGGTCACGCACAGCTTCTTCTTGTTTTCCATAGGAATCCCTCCATCATATGATTGTTTGTTTTACGGCGGTTACTCCCGGTACCAGACGCTCAAGCGCCGCCGGGCGGCGGCCAGCCGGGCCCGCACGGTGGAGGGGGACAGGCCGAACATGTCCCCCAGCTCCGTGGCGTTGTAGCCGGCGAAATAGCGCAGGGAGAAGAGGGCCCGCTCGCTCTCCGGCAGGCGGTTCACCAGCTGGCGGACGGCGGTTTGGGTCAGATCCTCCTCGAAGGAGGCCAGGGAGAGCTGCTCCTCCTCCACGCAGGTCTCCCGGGAGAGGCGGCGGACCTGGTCGATATACAGGTTCCGGGCGGTCTTGTAGAGCCAGGAGCGGCGCTGGCTCCGGCTGGACGCCTCCAGATCCTCCAGGTGGGTCATAGCCCGGATGTAGGTCTCCTGGACCAGGTCCTCCGCCGTGCTCCGCTGGCCGGACAGGGAGGCGCAGTAGCGCAGCAGCTCCTCATAAAATACGGTATACAGCTCCTCCACCACGGTTCCCCGCCTCCTCTCGCGTCTGTTCACCCCTATAACGGATGGGAGGGGCGAAGTGTTGGGGTTTCCACAAAAAAATTTTCATCTGTTGAAAAGAGGGCGCTTCCCGGGGGGGAAGCGCCCTCTTTGCTGTGAGAGGCTGCATTGGAGATTTCCATCGGCATCAGAGCCAGCCCGGCTTCTCAAAATCCTCCTCCGGCGGGGCCGGCTCCGGGTCCGGCGGGGCGACGGGGGGCAGGCCGGCGTCCGTGCCGCCGCCTATGTCCGGGGGCAGCGTGGGAGCGGGAATGCCGGCGTCGCCCACAGCGGGCTCCCCGAAGTCCGGCAGCTCCGGCGTCACCGGGCGGCCGGCGGTGCCGGTGAGGATGATCTGGTTGCGGTTCTTATAGACGCTCTTGGCCTCCACCGTGCTGGAAATCAGGGTGCCGTCCCCCTTGTACAAGTTGCGGTAGGACACCACCTCGTAGCCCACGTAGCCGTTCTGCTTCTGCTTCTGGGTGCCCCAGGCCAGGTCGGGGCTCTCCACATACTCCGTCTCATAGCCGGTGGTACTGAGGGTGGAATAGGTCATCTTCACATAGGTGTCGTCCACCTTGGTGCCCACTATGGACACCGTGAGCTTGCTGTCGGCATAGCTCACGTCCAGCCGGATGGGGTAACCGGTGTTGTTTTTAAACCGAAACTCCGGGCCGCCCCAGCTGACGGTGGCGTCCATGCCCAGAGTGATGTATCCGGGGTAAAAGCGGTGGTTGTACCGCTCCACAATCTCCAGATTGGCCAGGAGGGTGGCTAAGTAGATGGTGCTGGACGTCTGGCAGATGCCGCCGCCCACGGTGTTGACAGTCTCGCCGTTGACGTAGGTGGCCGCCTCGCCGTAGCCCCGCTCGGTGGTGCGCTTGCCAACCACCTGGTTGTAGTCGAACACGTCCCCGTCGTTGAGCACCGTGCCGTTCACCGCCTCGCCGGACAGGCGGACATTGCCTTTGCGGACCCTGGAGCCGCTGACGTTGGTGGTGGTGGTGGACAGTACATCCCGGAACAGGACCGCCTCCAGCTCCTGGGCGGTCAGCTCGGGATAGACCACCTGGGCGGGCAGCTGGACCGTCTCGCCGGGGACGGCGCTCTCCAGGGCGAAGGCCGCCGCCTCCGGGTCAAGGCTCACCCCCACCTGCCCGTCCACCACCTTGTCCGTGGCCACGTCGTACCGGGCGGCGCTGGGCTCGGCGTTGAGCTCAGAGGCCATGGCCTCCAGATCCAGGTCCTGGGCCTTCACCATCTCCCAGGGGGCCTCCCCCTGGGCGGCGGCGCCGGCGGTGGCCTCCAGAACCTCCGCCAGCTCCTTCTGGTCCAGGCGCTGGCCATCGGCGGGCTTGGTGGCAAAAAGACCCTCACGGCTGAGGGTGTAGCTGCCGTCCACAGGCTCCCGGTCGAAGGCCTGGGCC
>OFGM01000510.1_pt1 | contig 35269 bp, 45 predicted proteins | sample 1521741 | NCBI WGS metagenome assembly OFGM01 (sample SAMEA3504079, study PRJEB24116) | mouse gut metagenome | biome: mouse gut; feature: mouse-associated habitat; material: faeces | place: Denmark | collected 2011
TGGCCTATCCATCCCATGACTAAAGTCACGGGATTTCCGGCTAGGCGTCATTAAACAGCATAATATCAAAAGAAAGTTTCATTGATTTGTCTGATTATAATCAGTGATTATTTTATGATTTCCCCCAAAAGCCCCCCAAACTGTCACTGAATCAAAACCTCATTTATGTATGTAAAATACCCCGATCACCGAAGCAACCAGGGCGCTGTTATCTACTAACGGTTTTTCAACCAATCGTAGATAATATCTGAGATTAGATTGACGAGGATCGCCAATACTAGGTCAAATATGATTGAGATCATTAAGGGTACACCCCCTAACTGTGCATAGTGAAAATAGTCAGTTTTCTGCACATAGCTATTATACCCCAAAACATTGACACATTTGAAGATTTGTTTTAACATATGTATAGAGATCATTGGGGTACACCCAATAGCAAGCTAGTCACTTGCGACAGTCTTACCTTCCAACTTTATGTTGGGGGGTAATTTTTTTGCACTAAAAAAGCGCCACACTCGACATCAAATCGAACGTGGCGCTATATTTTTAGTATTTTAAGTTTTGTCCCGAATAAATCAAGTTGGCGTTTCTAATCCCATTGACGCTTTGCAAGTGTGCTACTGTCGTACCTAAACGACTAGCGATCGTACTCAAGTTATCGCCTGAACGCACCGTATACGTGTTTGACGTTGTAGCCTGCCCACTAACTTTGAGCACTTGACCGGGGTAGATCAAATTAGCGTTGTGAATATTGTTAGCACTCTGTAATGCGCTGACTGTCGTGCCAAATTTAGCTGCGATCGCACTCAAGCTGTCACCAGAGCGCACTGTGTAGGTCGTCGTTGCTGGCTGAATGGCGTTCTGCTTAGCAGTCGCTAAAATCTCAACGTTTGAGCGATCGATCCATGACATGATACCGACAAGTAAAACTTTGTTGCCGTTTGTTTGGATAACTTCATAGCTATTTCCTTTGACCCAGTTTGGAATACCCTCACCATTGCTCCAAGTCTTAGCACTGAAGTTCACTTTGACTGTGTATCCAGTAGTGATATCTTTTTTCGGCGTGTTATCTGCTTGAATCCCTTCTTTGACTGCTTCTGGTTTCGTTACTGGTCGTTCAGCATCACCGTGTTTGTACCCTTTCTTGGTAATACCTAACAAATCAACATTGTAGTCCAAGCCACCAGCCCGACCAGTCGAAGTAAATTGCCAGATCGCAACTCCCGGCATACTTGGAAAATATCCCCACAATGGTCTAGTTCTAACTTGCATATCAGCATAGGATGCGATCCAAAGAGAATTAGGAAATTCTGATAGGATGCGATCTAACTGTAGGTGGTTAGCGATATAGTATTTACCAGAATACAAAACTGGCGTATAGCCAGCATCCCTAATCCGACGCATACCATATAAAACATTATCTGTATTAGCCTGCGCGCTAGGTCCAGCACCATCTTCGTAATCTAAAGCAATGATCGAACCTTTGGGCGTTTGGATCTTAGGCAAAAAATAATTGAGCATATTAGCTGTTTGCATCGCATTTCCGCCTGTTTCCATCCACACATAAGTGTGCATTCGTAATCTCATCGCGATCCCTGTGCTTATCTGTGAGCGATACGTCCATTGGTCATATAAACGACCATGCACTGAGCCACCGACCTGGGCAATGCTAAAAGTATCACTTGCTTGAACTTTCTGCGCACTTGCCCCTTGATAGATCGCAGTATCAGTGCCAAATTCACGCTCATCTGCTTTGACGTGATCAACCTGCACAATCTTTTGTACTGTGGCTGGCACTTGATCTAAATTTTGTGTCGCATTATCTACAATCGGACCAGTCAAAAAAAGAGTCGTTGTAACAGCGACTCCTAAAAGTAATTTTTTCTTGTTCAACTAAATCAGTCCTCCTTGTCTTTTTGTGGGTATTGTTTCAATAGATCCCGTTGCTTAGCATATGCTTGTTCTACTGCATTTACGATCACTTGTTCATCTTTTACGGTGAAACCTGCATCTAAGAGTGCCTGAGAAACAGCTTGGACCGCATGATTTTTCTTCATCGCACCGCTCAAGTACTCAGTCACTCCAAGTTTTTGAGCGGCTACCACCGCATCTTTTGCCAGTGGCTCGAGCACGTTAAAAATCGTACGTGCACGCTCATTTTTTCGGATCTCACTTCCAACATAAACGATCACAGCTGTAATGATCGTAATAAATAGTGTTACTAAAGCATCCATCATTTTTTATCTCTCCTTTCTAGTTTTCGTTTGAGCCTTGCATTTTCTTTTTTTAGTTCTTCTAAATCATCTTTATCTTCAGTTTTTTTGCGATTTTCGTGCGCTGTGATCCAAGCGACTAAAGCAGAACCCAGCGCACTGATAACCGCAACTAGTACTTGGTCGCTCATCTTGTCACCCTTTCGCCATGATCTCAGTTACCATTTCCGTTAGTACAAAAAAGGCGAAGATCCCTGGAAAGCCCACATAGACACCTACCAAAATATCCGTCATCGTAAATGACAAGAAAAATATTGACCATACACATGTCAAAAGCCCAGTCATCACAGGTCGATAGTATAGATTTTTTACATCCCACAACGCATAAACTAAAGCTACCGTACCGACACAAGCTAACATGAAAATAAACGGCGGGTCATCTAACACTTCAAGATATCCATACCCGTCTAAACTAAAGATCCCTGAACTTCGTTTGACAATAAAATAAAGTGCCAGAGCATATGTCTCCAACGCTTTAAACAACCAAAAACGATTCTTTTTTAAATTTTTTAGCATCATTCTCACCTTCTTACTGCTCCTAAACTCTCCACATCAGCATCAGACCAGATGCCTAATTCGTACATCACTCGAGCAAAATTAGGCTTACGCTTTAAACTGTCATTATTAGTGTCACGATTTCCAACAGCATTTGTCCAATTATATTTATGTGCATCTTGAATTGGATCGAGCACTTTGGTCGTCGGCGACCAGTAAATATAATCATCACCATCTCTTTTCACAAAATCTTCTAAAGTCAAAACCCCACGGGCACAATTTATAATGTTATATACTAATGGGTATGCTGCAAATTTATTTGCTAATGAGTTTTCAAAAGAATGTCCATAGCCGTACATTGAACCTGACGTAGGATAGTCTGGAAATTGAATACCACAACCGTTGTCAAACCAAATAGTCCACGGCGTAGTCGTTCTATCTAGTGTCCAAGTCGCCGGCGCTCGCCTCTTATTATAAAAACTTTGCTGAATATTACGGTCTAATGTCTGTACGCTGCTTACCAAATTATTGAATTGAATAGCCAGCTCGTTTACTGCATCTTCGCGGAATCTTTTTTCATCCCCAAGTCTTTTTTCAAAATCATTTCGTAAATTTCTATCAGCTAGTAAAGAATTTCTATTGTTAGTCGCAATATGTTCAGTTAGTTGTTTTACATGATCTAATATCAGTTGATCAAATTTGTCATCCAACGCTTTATCTTTATTATCAGAGTATGATTTTACTTTGGTCTCAGTATTTGAAATATCCGTTTGTAGAGCTGATTTAGCCTGTGAAAGTTTAGTTTCAAGCTCACTTTTGCTTTCTTGTAGCTTGTTATCAAGTGTATTTCGTACACCATCTATTCGTTCTACAAATTCTTCTTTAAGACTATCAAGATCTCTCAACGTCGCTAATGCAGCTGCATTGATCTTGATCGCAACGTTTTGATTAGCCAGTTGCAAGGCAAAATTGATCTGTAAATTAGTTCGACTCCCCCCTTCATAAGCATTGATATATTGTGGTTGATTAGCTTTGATAACAGCAAATAAACGTTCTTTACCGTCAACTTCAGCGATCAAAAAGACTGTGTTTAGTGTATAGTCATATCTAACATCATAGCCATCAAATAAGATTTCAAAGGCGAGCGAGCCGTCGCCCTTTGGTTCGATCTTATTCAACATAGTTTCTTGATCATGTGAAGCATTATTGTAATTTGTATCTGTTAAATCAACTAAACTATCCGAATTATACGCAGTCGATGAAGCAACTGCCTTTGTGATCAATAGATCTTTTTCGTTTGCGATCGCTTGGTTTAAAAGCTCTAATCCTTGCGTCGTAACGACTGTTTTAAATTTATCTGACATGATTTCTCCTTTCTAAGTCGCATCATAGATGATCGCATTATTTGTCCCTGAGATCACTAGCACCGTTGTTTTCGTGCTATCGATCAAGCGAACTTCATGGACTCGGATACCGATTGCGACTGTATTTTTTATGCGACGCATCAAATAATTACGCTCCCAATCCGTTTTAGCTACATCCAGTGGAATGTCGATAATACTGATCGCTAGTGGTTCATCTTCATGTTTAATAATCTTCATTCCTTTAACGTCAACATCAAAAGCATTCTTGATTGTTGTTAAAATGCCATTAAAAGTCGCATCACCACGTCTAGCAGCAATTTTTGATTTGAGCATTATCCGATAAAAGCGATCATCAGCTTGGCCACGCTTTTCGTTAAGTTTTTCACCGATCGCATCAAGTAACTTTCCGGAAGCTTTATCGATGCTTCGATATGTGGCTATTCCGTTAAATTCATCTCGAACATCTGATAATGACCAAGCAAAGAAACGCACCACTTTTTGCAGATTCTGGCCATATTCAGTATTGAAAGCACCAGTCAATCTGTGCATGTATTCTTTAAAGATATCTATCATTTTAAGATCACTCCATTATCTGCAACTTCAGCAGTTTCTAGATCGCTTAGTTCGATATCCTGCGCTGACACTTCAGTCTTAGATAGTCCGATCTTAACATCAGCAACGACAACGCCAGGAATGCTATAGATCCTTTGATACAGATAACTGTAGTAGATCATACTTCCCATACCGACCGAGCTAACATAGTCTTGTACTGCTTGTTTAACCTGTTCATCGCCGTCTTGCGGATAAGCATCTTCATTTTTAGTAAGCTTGATCTCAGCAAAAACAGCTCGCCGGACAGGAAAATCAAACTTGACTTCATGACTTTGACCAGCAATATCTTTGAGTGTTGTCACTTGAGTTCCCGCAGTCGTAACGCCCGCAGCAACCGAATTAAAGATAGCTTCAGCGATATCATCTTTATAACCACCATCCACAAAAATATGAATACTTTTAGCCGGTGTATTAGTCACATTGTCATCTTCCATCGTGTCATTTCGAACGATCCGCACGCTTCGAACACCGTTAACTTTCTTGATCGATGCAAGTACACCATTGTAGGGTGATGATGCCGTTGCTTCATTGGCTAATGTGATACGATTACGCAGATCTTCATCAGCTTCAATTTCAGCACCACCGATCATGTCGCTAATCTCGACATGTAAAATATTTTCAACAGGTGTTACTTGTCGAGCAACAAAGATCCCATCCTTGTTATATTTTGCGCCGAGATCATAAGCATATAAATAACGACTCGTTCCGATCCCGATATTATCAGTTCCATGCGCTAAATTGCCTACATTATTGAGACTCAGTGTTTGCTTTCCTGTGTCCTTTAAAATAATATCTTCAGTCGTTACATACATCAGTTCATCACTTGTTTTAAATAGTGTGCCTGCTGGGACTTCATAACCAGCTACACCATAAATCTTAACGTTACCGATCGCAGTTTGCGCCGGTTTGCGTGTGATCCCTGCGTTAGCTGCTAATTGATCTAAAGTAGTTCCGACCGCTGAGTCGACAAATTGCGAATTATAGACAACTTCAGCTAATTGATGTAGTTTATCTAAAAAATAGGCGTGTACTCTTATCAGAATACCGCCTACAGAATGCGTATTGATCTGTGCGTTTTCACCAAACAACTCACGCCATTTATCACCTAGTTCTTGAACTAGCTCTTCATAACTTGGACGAGAAAAGCCGTTTTTATCAATCATCTAAAGCCACCTCCATTTCAATAGTTTCCGAATTTTCAAGCGTGGCTACAAAGCTGATATAAAGCTTTCTGCCAACAACATCGATCTTATTGACGATCACACTCGCTACACGCTCATCTTGCGTCAGCGCGTTATTGATATTACTAGAAACGTAATTCAAATCGTAGTCTTTACCGATCAGCATTCTCTGATCAAGGCCCATCCCTAGATCAGCAAAAAATTCTCCTTTACGAGATTTGAGCAAGATCATCAATGCTTGTTTGATCTCGTCGATTTCTGACACTAGTTGCAAATCCTGGTCAAAATCAAAATCTCCGTCGTTAGTCATCTTGATATCGATCATGCGAACACCTCCATCACCACAGCATCATTTAAGTTGTGCATTCGTTCAGAATCTAGCTTAAACTCATTAGCCGTTCCATCCCAGTTAACTAAAGAGCGATCTAAAAAGACAACCCCGACCACACTGCCAACATCAATAAACATCTGCGCTGATTTGCCGACAACGACATTCATCAATAGCGCACGTTTAGTCCCGCTAGCGTTTAACGCTAGAGGTTGCACACTGGCTCTGGTGCGATCATCATTCAAAGCTGTGACTTTTGCTAAATGGCAAACGTGAAGGTTAGCATTGATGTTATTTACAAGCTGTCTTACAAATTTTGTATCATTATCACGTAATACCATTAGTTTTCGATCCCTTCAAATTCAGTTCGAGCTTCAGTCCCGTTAAAAGTGTGCTCACCATTGATTACATACATTCCATGCGTCAAATATTTACTTTTGACATCAACACGTGAAAATGTCGTCAAATGGTAATTTAAGATGCTCGTACAAGAAAAACTCCAATGCCCGTAACCATCATCATCGTCTTCATCTTGCCAATCATCATCACGACTGGCTACCGTCGGACTACCGATTAAGCCAGTTTGTGGCGTCAAGCTGAATAACTCAGCATTTCTACCCGCAAAAACAAAAGCAAAAGTTAAGCGTCCACGCAGATAAAACAAACTTGTTTTAGTTTCGGTGGCTAGCGAGCTTAAGATCTCCATCGGATGACCTTCAGCAGTATATTCTTCTTCAAAGCGTTTGTTCTTATTGATGCTAACAAAATCAAGTTGCATCCCAGAACGGCGCGCAACTTCTTTAATGATCACATCTGCATACGTACCGGCAGCGAACGTGATATTTTGTTTAGGCAATCTAGTATAGTCTTGTCCTTCAAGAACACGTAATACATAAGCTGTATCAGCATCTTGCAACGTTGGTGTAGTTGTCCTAAAGATCGTACCACTCAATAACAGCCCTGTATCTCCATGATATCCAGCAAAAAGTTCCACTTTATCACCTTGTCGAATACTGTTGAAATGTCCCGGATTAATGTTGAATAGTGTGATCTCAGCGATATGTTTTTCTGAGTTGCTAGAAAACGGTACTGTGAAGTGGATCTCAGATGATTTAGCATGATTTTTGTTGTATTGAAATTCGATCCTGCCAGTTCGAGTGTGAACTCTGACCAATATCTCAAAACCAAATTGTGCTTTACCCATTTAATCCACCACCGAATCTATATACAAAAATACCGTTTTGCCAAAAGTTTCTCTGTTGACTACTCGAGTAAGTCCCGATTCATCCATCGGAACCAGATCTATCGACGGCAAACGATAATCAGTATAGTCACTCCAAAGGCGCTTGCCATAAACAAGCTTTTCGCCCAAAATAATTGGTTTGCCTTCGATATCATATAAGTCAACAGTGTAAAAATCACCGACTTCATTGTAATTGATCTGCAGACTGCAGTGATAGTTTCCAAACGATGTATCAAACATCATCGGTAACTGATCCAGTCGCAGTTCATACTTGTATCTTTTTGACATTACTTGACCCTCGCTCTCGCACCGATCGGAATTCTGCGATCTGGCCATTTATTCCAATTTCGCAATGTTTGGATAGGCGTACCATACTGCTTCCACCAGCCCCAATAAGTGTTACCGGCAACGACTGTGACCCATAAACCAGGCGGTGAAGGTGGCGTAATTGGGCCGACGTGCTGAACACGAACAAAGCTAGATTGGACAGTCTTAGCTTCTTTGAATTTAATGCTGACTTTGATCGCATTTTTAAAGCCACCTTCATCGTAGTCTTTAGTAATATTCTCTAAGATCAGATCACCTTTATAGATAGCACCGTGCCAAAAAAGAACATTGCCGGCAAACTGCCAAGTTATGAGCTGTAGCCATTTGTTGTTGATATCGTTGTGATCTTTTCCAAAGATAAGACCTGCCATCTCCCATTCAATGCTTTCGCGTTGTGTGTGGTCGATGATCGCATCACCAGATTGTATTGAGTACTGTGCTACTTTATTTGTGATCGATTCTTTTTCGCTTTCAGCAAAGATCTCGATCGTTTTCTTTCCGTCGGTTAGTTTACCCATGCTTGCCACCTCCTAAACTTCAGTTGCTGGAAATTGTTGTAATAACTTTTCACCGATAGCATTAGCGATCACATTAGCTAAATTTGGATCATCACTCTTACCATTAACGGTCACATTGATATTGAATGTGTTGTTGTTAGTCGTTGAGTTTTGAACGTTAGTATCGCCTTTTTCGACCACTGTCTTTTGTCCCGGCGTACCTTTGGCTAATTTACGCAAGTTAGGCATTTTCAGATCAAAAGAAGGTGTACCTTTTTCAAGCTTGAACATCTTCTTTGTGTCTTTAGCATTCAAGACTTGCGTTCCTTCTTCGAGCGGAACATACAAGTTTCGTTGCTTTGGAAATAGCCCGACTAGGCCGTTCTTAAGCTTAAACGCTTCGACAAAGTCAGTGCCTGGCGCATCGTTGACAAGATACATTCCTGCTTTAGCACCACCATTTGAAGCCCAACTACCGCCACCAGCCGGACTACTTGTGGTATTGCCAAAGCTTGGCGTGCCGGTCCAAAGTTTATTGAATGCACTTCTTGCTCCTGGAGTCCCAGCAGCTGCGTTACCGTTCTTTTTGACGTTAGCTGTGATCGTAACTGTCTTACTTCTGACTGCGTTGATCGCACTGACTAAAGCTTGAACTTGACTAGTCCCAGAAACGTTAGCTAATGCTTTAACAGCTTTATCCTTTAAGTTATTGATTGCTGAATGCAACCCTTTAACTTTATCCGTTCCCGTTACTGTCCCAGTCACTTTTGCGTTTTTATCCTTGACTTGTTTGATTGCTCCAGATAACCCTTGCACCTTACCTTGACCTGAAGCCTGCGCAGTGACTTTAACATTCTTACCTTTAACTCGCTTGATGTTAGTGTTTAAAGCACCTAACTTAGCACCACCAATAGCTGAAACACTGACTGTTGCTTTCTTATTCTTAACTTTGCTGATATCTTTACCGATCGCACGAACTTTATTCTGTCCGGCCACGCTTGCAGTAACTCTTGCACGTTTATTCTTAACACGCTTCATATCAGAACTAAGACGTTTTAGCTTAGCTTGACCGCTTACGCTAGCAGTGACCTTAGCTTTTTTGTTTTTGATCTTTTTAAGATCTTTATTTACCTTGGCAAACTTGCTTTGGCCAGACACACTTAAAGCGACTTTGGCCTTTTTGTTTTTAAGCTTCTTGAGATCTTTTGTGGCCTTAGTGATCTTTTTTTGACCTGATACATTCAAAGTCACTTTAGCTTTTTTGTTCTTCAGCTTCTTAAGGTCTTTATTTGCCTTACCCAGCTTCTTTTCACCAGATAATTTGATCGATGCTTTAGTTTTCTTGTTCTTCAACTTTTTCATCGATGATGCAGCTTTTTTAAGATCTTTTTGACCTGAAGTTTTGATTGCAACTTTGGCCTTTTTATTTTTGATGCCTTTCATCGACTTATTAGCCTTTACTAGTGCTTTTGCCGACTTATTAGCGTTAGCCAAAGCTTTTTTACTGCTATCCGATCCAAAGTTTTTACTCTTAGACTTAGAAGTTTTGGCTTTCGGACCTGGCTTAGTCTTATCTAAAGCTTTTCTTGCTTTGGCTAGATCCTGACTAGCTTTAGTAGCTTTCTTAGCGTTATCGGCTTCTTTCTTACGATAATTTGCAGTCTTATCTGAAGCTTTCTTTGAGCCGGAAGTTTTTTTGTGACTACCATTTTTACCAGAATTTTTCTTAGGAGCACTTTCTTTCTTAGATGCACCCGTTTTTTTCTTTGGCGCTTTATAAGCTTCGCCATTATGATCTTTGTATTCCTTTTTAGCTTTATCGAGAGCCTTTTTAGCCTTATCAGCTTCTGACTTGGCTTTTTTGTAGTCTTTATCTTGGTCTAAAAGTTCTTTAGTGCGACGTTTAGCTTCTTTTTCACGCTCTTTTTTACTCTTACGTCCAGAAATTATTCCTTTATTAACATCTTCTAGTTGCTTTTTATAGACTGCGTTTTCAAGATCTTTAACTTTACTACTTTTTTTCTCAGCTTGCTTACTTGCCGACTTGACTTTGTTCGTATCGTCTTTTTTGACTTCTTTAGCAAGCTCTTTTTCCCACTTAGAAATGCCATCTTTGTTACCACTTGCGATTGCATTATCAAGTTCCATTTGAGCTTCTTGTGCCTTATCAGAAGAAGACTTAGCTGCTGCTTCCATCAACTTGTAATTCTTCTTGGCTTGTGCCTTATAACCTTTTGCAGCTTCCTGTGGGTTTTCGGCATCAGCACTCATTGCGCCAGTATAAGCATCTTGCCATTGCCGACTGTTGATTCTATCAAGCGCTTTTTGCTGAGCTTCAGATATTTTTTGACCTTCTGTTTTTTGTGGCTTTTTACCGTACTTCTCATTGTACTTACCACCAAACCACTCACCAGCTTTGCCACCTAACCAGCCACCAAGTGCACCACCAGCAATCGTCCCTAAAGGACCGAGTGCTGATCCAGCTGCCATTCCGATTGTTGCACCAACACCAGAACCAACAGCGCTACCAACGCCTTCATGACGTTCGCGTGATCCAGATTTAGTAGTAGCCATAACATTCAGAGCATCGAGACCAGAAAAAGCAGCATTCAGCATTGGTGCTCCGCCTTTCAAGAAACGACCGGCACCAGCAATTCCACGACCTAATGCGCTCGCACCGCGTCCCATTGCGCTAGCTCCACGACCAACAGCTGAACTAGCAACTGTACTGCTCAAATTACCTAAGTTGATCAGTGCTTTACCCTTGAAAGTATTCCAACGACCGCGACCACTTCGAGTAGTTTGAGCAAGTTCTAAAAGGTCTGTTCCTTTTGCAATAAGAGCGTTTGAGCGTGGTGTGGCTACAACTGTGCGCCCGGTATGATAACGCCCCATACGTGTTGTTTTACCCGGTACATAATCCATTCCCAAGTAAGGATTGAACTCACCTTTGAATGCTCCCTTACCCCTATGTGGCTTCTTGATTCTACCATTCTTATCACGATAGAAAGTTCCGCCGTTACCATCAGCGTAATCAATGACGTTACCTGCATTATCAAGAATTGGTGATCCCGCTTTTGTTCCAGTTGGACCACCTTTACCATTCACACCTGTTCCAGGTCCGCCAGAAGCAGCGCTATTCATTTTGTTAGCAGCTGCCATCATTTTATCGGCGGCACCGTTCATTTTAGACGCTGCAGTCATCTCTGGCGCTTTGATGCCGGTGATTTTAGAGATGATCCCACTTAGACCTTTACCAATGACCGGGATCTTACCTAAAATACCCATAATAGGCTGAGCTACCTTTTGTGCGATCCCTGCCATTCCTGGCACCTTACTTAGTCCCCGGATAGCTACTAAAAAGGCTGTAGCTTTACCGGAAGCATTAGATAAGCTTTCACCAATTTCGTTGAACTTTTTGCTGGCGCCTTTTGGAATATGCTTGCCTATATCTTTAGCGAGACCTTTGACACTGTCATATCCTTCTTTGACGCCTTTACCAATGCGCTTGACCTCATCAACAAAGCCTTCTGCGAATTTGCTAGCAAACGGTTTTGTCGCATCGGTTATTGACTTACCAATATCATAGACTTCACGACTTGCTTTTCCGATTGTCTCAACAACTTTAGTAGACGACTTAGCAAGACCTTCTGCCGTTTCAGCCATCTTCTTTTCATTGGTAAAGAAACCACTCAACCTAGAAAACAGCTTACCATCGCCACCAAAAGCCTTATTTAATTGTTCAGCCATTTTCGACAAGTAGTTTCCGGCAAGGAATTTAGAACCATTCTTCATCGAGCGAATAACACCTTCTAAAGAATTGTTCATGTTTTCAGACGCGTTCTTTACCCCGTTTAAAGATGCCATCATATGAGTCGCATTAACAACATCTTCACCGGTAAATTCACTGTATTTGTTTTCGCCTTGCACCCAGTCATTGCCTGTACGTTCCTTAAATGCTTTCTTGATGAAATCATCATACAACGGATTAGCTGCTAGCAACTGTTGCATCCGCTCTGATGATAGTGCATTTTGGTCTAAAGATTTGGCTACAGCTTGCACAAAGTTCTGCATTTGTGCGTCGTTTAATCCACCGGCGTCTTGAAGATTGAGCATGTCTTTTGTAAGCATCATACTCTTCTTTTTATCGCCAGCAGTTGAAACTTCTTTACCTGTCGCATAAAAAGCTAAGGCCGCATCTGATACCATGCTATAGTCATTACCTGCGCTAAGTGCTAAGCCTTGCAGATCACGAGTCATCTTTTTAGAAAACTTTTGCGCCTCTTTAGCTGACATCTCATTACCTAAAACCTTAGCAACAGATTGCGCATTAGTTGACCAAGCTACTTGCGAAGTCTGTTGTTCTTTGATGTAATCAAAGCCACCAGAAAAGATATTTCGTATCCCTTGACCAGCTGACATGATCGCATTAGCCCCAAGATTACCAAGTGTATATGCACCTATAGCTTCTTTGAAGGCTGATCGGATCTTACCAGGTTCTTTTTCTTGTTGCTTGGCTACTTGAAGTTGTTCTTGCGCTGCACGTTTTGAAGCTTGAGCTGCTTGTTCACGAGCTTGTGCCCCTTGTTTAGCAGCATTAGCACTTTCTTTTTCAGCCTGAGCAACTTGCTTAGCAGCATTAGCTAATTCACGTTCAGCACTCGTTGATTTTTTGATCGAAGCAGAGAGATTATCTGCATCCCGATCAGCCAGCTTAAGTCCTTCACTGATTTTTCTACCAGCCATACGCCCATCGATTTGACTAGCGCGTTTTAGCTCAGCATTCAATTGATCAGCTTGATTTTTAGCTTTGGTCAGCCCATCCGATGCTTTCGTTCCAATATCAGTCAAATTGATCCGATCAGCGTTTTTAAGCTCAGACGTAAGTTTTTCAGCAGCATTACCTGCTTTCTTTAGCCCTTCACTCGCCTTATCACCAACATTTGACAAATTGACATTCTTGACATCTTTTAAATTAGCTTCTAATTGCCTAGCTTCAACTTGAATTTTGTTGAGATCACTATACATTCCGCTAAAGCCACCAGAATTACCTTTGCCTAAAGAGCTTAGGGCTTTATCGATACTTTTTAACACAGACTCAGCTTTCTCAAGCTCAGATAAACCTGTTACTTTGATATTCGCTTCGATCGTTGCTTTATTCGCCATCTAACCCTAGCCCCCTCTGCAATTCTAGTTTTTTATTAGCAACTTCATTCAATAATTGGATCTCGGCCATGGTTGCCTTATCCATCTCAGCCTTAGTTGCGATCCCCATCATGACTGGAAACCACAACATTTCTTGATCTTCGAACTGTTTTTTGATGACCGTTGGAGATTTTTTAGCTAATCCGTTCTCCAAGAAATAAGTCCATAGCTTCGAATAACTCTTCTAAGCCTGGACGGTCGTTCATATCATCTAATTCAAGTTTTTCACTGACAACGATATTTTGTAGATATTCGTTATACAAGATAGATTTAGCGATCATCCCATTAGCCATACGTGCATTATCCAACATTTCATAGGCTTTCATCACGCCTGGAAATTGGAAAGTATACTTCCAGTCATAACCGTTTGCATCAGTAAAGATCCATTCTTCGTTATTACCCAAACGATCTACCTTTTGTGGTTCGATCTTACCTACAACTTTTGTTTGCTTTTCTTCTGCCTTTGTCATTTTCTTTTCCTCCAAATATTTTTTATTAGCTTAATGCTAAGAACACCCAAGGGAGTCGAACCCTTGAGTGCTGAATTTTCTATAATACTTCGACTTGCATATCGAGAACTTCGATCGTATAAGTTCGTTTTGGCGTTTCCTTACCAAATGCTGCGTCAGCTGGCTTAGAAATGATGCACTGTGTTCCAGAAATTTTTTCATAAGGTGTCGTTGCAACCAAAGCAAATACCTTGTTAGTGTTCGCCAATTGATTCAAACGTTTGTGATCAACTGAGTTTCCGGATAAGTTGACTGTGATCTGACCTAAGCGGTTGTTGTTGATCGCGATCGATGGCCAACCTTGAGCATCGACCGCTGTCCGGACACGCTCTTCTTTGACCGTGACATTGAACATATCTCCATCTTGGAAATTTTGTACTACTCGTCCATCGATCGAAAGATGAACATCTTTAGCATCATAGATATAACCTAATTCATTAGCCATTATGTGTTACCTCCTACAAATTGATCTGACCATTGACCGTGACAGAATGGATAGCCCCAGAACGGGTATAGCTAAAGCTCAAGCCATTATACTTGCGTTGCGCAATATCAGCCTGTGGCGTGTTTGCTCGTGAGACTGTCCGAACTTGGAACTTACCCGAACCCGTTTCTTCATTGATCAAAATGATCCCGTTTGCGGTCGCTTGGTTAAGGACTGTCGTCACCGTGGCATCGATTTGGGCGATACCTACAGCGTCAAACGTGATCTTACGTGAAGTTGATAAGAGTTTTTGTAACTCAGTCTCGATCGTTGCTTTGATCCAATCATCACCATGCAAGGAATCGATAAATTCACCCGAAAGCGTAAAACCTTCCGAAGTTTGTTGGATACCTGATTTTTCAACGTATGTGAAGATCTTGTTGGTATGAAGTTTTTTGATGTTCGTTACAGACAGATCGGTCGTTTCCACACCGCCAATTTGACGGAATTTCCAAGTGATAGAACCCACTTGCTCGTTACCTAAAGCACCGATCAAAGCCCCGGCACCAAATAACGCCTTAGCTTCAGTCTTGCCAGATGCGAATACGATCACACGCTTGACGCCTTCAAAACGGTCAACAAAGCTATCAAGCTTAGTCGTTACAAACTCTGTTGTCGCCGGAACTCCAACGACTGCAAAGCGTTCAGATTGACCGTCTAAATAGTTGGCCAATGTTACAACGTCTGTCTGTGCATCTTCACCAACTACTGTCGCAAATTCCCAACCTTCAGAGTAATAAGCTGCAGTTGCTGCTGCAATACTTTCTGAATATGTGATCACGACAAGCTTTTCACCGTGATATTTTTGCGCAAAATAGCCTTGTGCTACAGCTAACAAGTCTGTATTTTGAGCAAAATCTTCTTGCACGTCACCTAGCGTGTAATACGATTTGACGTCTGGTGTCTCACCTTTAGTAAAAATAGCCAACACACCCATGTTGACCGGTGTTGAAGGTTGATCCACATTAAGCTTTACTGTGATATCTGATAATGTTTCACTCATTTGTTATCTCTCCTTTGTTCAATTCAATATCTAAAATTTCGCCTGTTCCTTCGTCCACATAGCTTTCTTGCAAGCGTAAACGACAATCAAAGCCAGCCATATACGCATAAGCATTAGTCTCAGCAACTGACCGCAACTGTATTTCCATACGCTCTACTAAAACGATGTCTTGCTTTTCAAGTTCATCTTCAGTCAGCTGATCGCCAAACATTTCACGTAATTCATTGGCTTTGATCAAGCAATCTAGTTTTGATTTGTCATAAACGGTAAATGACAAGATAGCTTCAAACACACCGTCTTCTTCCAAAAAACTTTGTGGTAACTTTGGACTGATGATATCGATCGCAACATAAGGCGGAACAGGCACTTTACCATTCGCGTTCAGGTCGACCATCGTCAGTCCGAGTCGGTTCTGGATCAGCCGGCTGAACGTCCGATACAGAATTCTGTAATCGTAAGCTGTCACTTTCATTTTCCTCGCTTTGCATGTAATACATATAAACGTTTGAGTAATTGCTTAGATCTTGCACGTTGACGACGCGGTAGAACTTGCCTTTTTGTTTGACGATCGTCTGCGTTGGAAATTCATGCGTTGAAAGCCAGATCGCATTGTACTGTTCAATTCGTCCAACGTCTTTTAGCAAGCTAACAATCGAGTACTGACCAATCAAGTTATTTGGCACAAAAGGTTCAGTCAGCTCTACCAGCTCTGATTCAACACGCTTTGCTTCGCCATCGATCCACACTGTTTCATCTGATTTTGGATAGACTGTTAAATCGACCGCAAACATGTCTAAAACAGCTTTGAAATCTAAATACATTAGCTTTCCCTCCAATCGATCGCACCATACATTTCGCCCGTATCAATAAGCGTTTTGCTATGACCCTTTTTAGCGATCGTTCCCGGAGCGTTTGGAACAAAACCACCAGATGCGATCGTACGTTGGATACTCATGACCATAAACTTACCAAGCCGTTCACCGATATTTTCAGCTGGACCACCTTCAAGAACTTGAGTAACGAATGGAGCGATAAAATTCGCATACCGGGCTTCATTTTCGTAAAGTGCAGTACGCAAAAAAGGACGTGCCGGTATTCCTCGACTCGTCCCATATTCATTCCAAATTGCTTTCTTTTCGTTCATCCCATCAAATAGTCCAGCCTCAATAGTTTTACCATCGATTTTTTTCAGTTCAGCGATCGTCTTATCAAGTCCAAAATCGCCGGTCACACTTCCTGTGATACTAATATCCATAGAAGCGATACATCGTTTCGTTCACGTATTGATCCCGTGCAGAAGGTGTATATGTGAACTTCAAGATTTTACCTGGTTTTAGCTTATTTTGGTCAAGATAATCAATGCTATTGCATCGACGGATCCAAGCATTAGTCACACCATATTTTTCAGCGATCAGCCAGATCTTATCACCCTTTTGAACTTCATACGGTTCTAAAGATTTTGGTGTTGGATAAGGTGGTTGCCAACGTGCAGCTTCCCAACGTTTTGTGACAAGATTGTAAAAACTAACTGGTCCTGGAACTCGCCCATAAAGATCTTTAGGCGATAATTCTTCAGGTGTTGGTTTTGGTTTGACTTCATTTTTAGGCTCTTCTTTTTCGATTTGAGCCGTTTCTTCTGGTGGTGGCACAATTACACTCGGTGCCGTTTCTTCTTCAGCAGACTCAACGATAGGGGCATCTGTGTTGATTTCTGTCGTTTCGATTACTTTTTCTTCTTCACTCATTATTTTTCACCTCACAAAAAACGAATCGAACTAGTATTTGTCTTGAGCGCTCGCTTCAGTCTTAAATACTCAATTAAATAATCATCACTACCACCACGATCAAAATATTTAACAGTCAAGACTGCAGCTGTTTGCTCTTGGATATTTGAATTTTCATTACTTGCTACATGACAAAAATGCGCCGTCAAATACGTCGCACCCATAACGATATTTTTTTCTGTAAAACCATCATCTTCAGCTTGATTCAAAGCGTCATCGATGAAACTGTCCAAAATATTTTCGTCCAATTTATCAACGATCGCTTTTATGTTTGGAAATAAGTTAAGACGGGTCTTGATCGACGTCTTCATCTCTTCTTTCATCGATATAGCCCCCTTCGAGCAATTCTTTCAATCTCAGCTTGGTAGTAGCTCCAGCATATGGTTTGTACGGGTAAGTGTCACCTTCCCAGTAAACATGCTTTTCGCCATTCTCATCAACTGAGTTCAAGTTGCTGTCAGTAAAAGCTTCAGTTACCACGTAAGCCATTAGACTTCACCTGGCTTCTTTCCGGTCGTACCAGTTGTTTTCTTTTGCTTACCGATACGCTTATCTTCATCAACGTTTGTCACTTCGTTATTAACTTCTTTGTTTTCAGGTGCACCAGTCATACCAGCCTTGCCTGTCACATCAGAGAATGTCACCTTGACGACTTTTGTCGGGTCGTAAAGATATGGAGCGTAGTAAGATGTCGCATAGATGTCTGTCCGACGTAGTTTTGGTACACGATCAGGTTCGACCTTGACCCCACGCTTCATCATCAGCTTGATCGCTGGTTTATTGCCACCATCGACTTTGACAAGGTAGGCTTCGTTGGCGTCTAATTTACGCGAACGTACTAATTGCACACCTAAGATATCGCCGTAAACACCTTTAGTCAAAGCATCGCTACCTAATTGTGTACCACGCAACCAATCTTTACCAGCTTTCAAGCGTAATTGTCCCGCCGCTTTTGGCGAAACTAGCAACACGATTCGACTATCATCTTCATCATTGTAGATATCTAATGCGTCTTGAATACCATCAACAGTAGCTGTGACAGAAACATTTTGGGTCGCACCTTTCAGAGTTGCTAAGACATCATTATCGACTTTGTTTGCCATTGCTTTTGCGATCTGTGAAGATAATTCTCCGTAAGGATCACCATATCCCGTAAGTAAAGCTTGGTCAGTGATCGAACCACCCTTACCGATTTCTTTGATCGTTGCTGCTTTAGATCCATAGGTCAAGCTAGACGTTTCGATCGGTTCGCCTTCCTTGACGTCTTGTGCATCTCCGATGTAGTTCCAAGCTGGAAACTCCACTGTCGTCCCTGGACGTCCTTCTAGCGTACTATCAACTGCAGCTAAGCCTGTAAATTTCATTTGTGCTGTCAATTCAGCTGGGATCATATCCGCTAAGACTTGCGGATCCAACATATCTTGACTATAAGTTACTTTATCTGCCATTGCTTAATTCCTCCTAAAATAATTTTTTGACCAAATCCTGATACAATTCCGGTTGCTCTTTTTTAAGTTCTAAGCGTTCTGTGTATGACATGCGTTTGAACTCGTCTAAAGTAGCTATCTTTTGACCACTCCCAGACTGTTTAGGTGCGCCAGTGCTAAAGTCTTGACGTCGAATCTCACGAGCCTTTGATTCAACTAACTCAGCAAATTTATCGATACGCTCAGATGTTTTTTCAGCCGTATCAGCTACTACCAGATCTAAAACATCCTGATCAACTGAGATCCCTTTTTCTTTCAAGATCCCCATTGCTGTTTGTTCCATCTCCTGACGTTGCACCTTAGCACGAAGCTGTTCTAATTCTTCGTCTCGTTTTTGATCTTCATACTTTCGGCGTTGAGTTGCATTCATCTCTTCGAGTTTCTTTGCTTCGTCTTGTTCGGCCTTAACTTTTGACTTGGCTTCTTCAAAGAGTTCTGAACGCAGCTTGTCTTTACTGCGCTTGACACGATCTTTTACGATATGGGCGACTTCACTTTGGGTAAACATCTTTTCTTGTTGCTCAGATGTTTGCTCTTGGGAAGTCTCCTGTACATTTTGTTCTTCTTGATCCAAAGCGGATCCCTCCTTTTTAAAGTCTTGTTTGACTGTTTTGCCTTGCAGCTTTTAACGCCGTCAGCATGTTTTGGGCAAAAGAAAAAGACATCCCACATGGAATGCCTTGTTCATATCAACGGTAACCAGTCTCTAGTTTCTTTGGCTACTTTGTAAGCTTTTTGCATTAGTGAATTTTCTTCCAGATATTGGATACCTTGGCTAGTAATGTACCAATTTCTTGGGTGATCGAGTACACTGTTTTTTGGTTGAGTAACATCCATAAACTCAACACCTCTGACGTAACCATCATCAGACAACATTTTCATAGTCTGATAGAACTGCCGATCTGAAATACCTAACATATTTGCGTTTAGACTATCGATACTAGCATCTAAGCCGTTTTCGTAACAATCATTTAAGTATTTCAAGATCTTGCATGCTACTCGAGCATAGGAATTAGACCTCATTTTCATCCCTCCATGTACTAAAAAAGCACCCAGCGACGAGTGCTTAACTTTCGACATAAAATTGTTCTGAGATTGGCAATTCTATTTTGTCTCTGATTTTCAAGAATAATTCTATAATTTCTTTAGGTACATCTTTTGAAAAAGTATAGACAATTTTGTTATCGTTGTCTCTGTCTTTTTTAGTTAGCCAATCAAATATTTTATCATAAAATTCCAAAGTCTCCTTATTTGGTAGAGCCATTATTTCTAACTCTGGTTCCATCTTTTAACACCTCACTCACTAGATTTAAAAGCACTATATCTTCTTATTTATCACCCAAAACAGCAACCTCTGATATAATTTCATTTACAGATCCTTCTTCAAAGTTTCTTTCTGCATTTCGACTGATATACTTACCTAGATACTGCATTTCTTGAGCTTGTGCATTCTTTACATGCCTTTCAATTGATGCATCAAGAATGTTTTTAGCACCTTCAACGTTATTATATCTTTGGAGTTTTGATTTGTACAACCTTTTAGCCGCATCGTATGCGTTCGCTTATCCTCGGTTTTCTCTCAAAAGCCAACCCAAAAATCAGTTATAACTAATCCATACATAAGATTCACTTTAGATATGCGCATTTTTACCGTAACGGTGCGCTTTCCGCTCTATTTTCTAGTTAGTATTTTACCATCTTTCATTATTCTTTTTAAGTACTTTTTTTATTTTCTTTCTGCATTTAAATTTTCGGATACAAAACTCTACATTTTACTCAGTCACTTTCCCAATGCTTTTTTCACTTCTAGCCGTAAGTTCTTTTTATCTTTCCTTGCGCGGTCCGTGATCCACCATCATTTAGTATTCGTCCTGTCTTTACACCAACGTGTGGTTTATGTGCCGTCCGCAACAGCTTATTAAAATCAACATCTACTTCGTCAAGTTTTCTTAATGCCTTCTTCCAGTCTGATCTTACCGCTTCATCATATTCTTTATTTTGTAGCGACGTTATCAGTCTAACCATATTCTCAGCCCCGGGCCTTCTCCAACTTCTCCCCTGACGTTTCATTCGATATGAGAATGGTCTATGCCGACTTTCACATACACCAAGACCCCCATGGTCAATCACAGCCGGTATATTACGGAATCTCAGTGGTTTTATATACTCCCAATTCCTATCTAGATATTTACGTAGTAGTTCTGTATACTTTCTTGCTCTCTTGCTGTCATTTTCAGTTGCTGCTATTGATTCCATCGTATCTAACACAAGCTCAACGTCTTGCTTCGAGTATTCTCTGACCGCAATAGTCATCTTGTCTACCAATTCTATCGGGCAAAAATACATTCTCTCACGTATTTTTCTGTTCAAGTGGTATCTATCTAAAAAGTGTTCATGTTGCTTACAGTCCAAGGCTAATTCATAAAATACTTCTGGTTCATAACCAGATCCCCCATCGCTATTAGACAAGATAATTGTATTTCTGAGATCGTAATTTTTTCTCAAATATTCCAACATGTTGCTGAAGGCTTTCTTACGTGATCTGCCCGAAAACTGATGTAAGTTGATACAATGTCCTCGCTTACCGACCTTTCTTACGCCTTCATGAACCTGAAAACGATTGATGTTTATTATTCCCCTATCTTGAGATTTGACAGCTAAGGCATCACCTTCGAGATAAAGTACTGAAACTGTCTTCTTTTCTTTGTGTACTAATTCCTTTGTATTGTCCTCATGATTTTCCACTTTCTTAGACACGCGTTGTACGATTCCGTGAACCCCACTAGGTGATATTTGTAGTGGCGTTAAGCAACTCACTGCTTTAGATACTTTACGAAATTCGCTTGATGTTGCTAACTCGCTAAGTTTTGCCTGCACTAAAGGACTATATCGAAGGCGTGGCAAAAAGCCCATTAGTTCATCTAATGGAGAAACATATCTTTTGCCTTTTCTCCAAAGTCGACGTTCAAAATATACGTCACCAAATAGAAACTGGATATGCCGTGGTTCCTTTCTTTCCATGACATATCCATCTGCTTTCATCTTTGATACAAGTCGCTGATCAACGTCCTCAAAGACCTCTCTCATTACTCTTGAAAATGCTTGGGACGCTATGCTATAGACTGCTTCTTCAAAAATGATATTATCTTCACTCGTTGCCACTTTCTCTAAGATTTCGTCCTTTAGATACCCCATGTTATTTCCCTTCAGTCTATTTTTACGTCTAATTCACCTAATTTATTTACATCTGTAAACTGTTTTTTTGCAGTATCAAACTTCGATAGATAAACCACAATATTTCTTCCGGCCTGATAATCAGATTTTGACGCTGAGAATCTTACTTCAGATAGTACTGTGACTTGCTTATCATCTTCTGAAAAACAATAAGATCGGATAGACTCAAATCTTGATCTTAACTGTAAAACATCGATCGCACCTTGACCTGTATTATCCGTATCAGAACCAAACAAGCGTTTATCTTCTAGAACTTCCGAACTCAACATGTACTTTAGCTTTTCAGCTCTTGTGGCATATTCTTCTGAATTATTGAATGTCATCAATACTTCAAAGAGTTCTTGCGTATATCTTGTTGCGATTGCCTCGTTTTGGTACTGTTCAGCATTTTCTTTCTCAGTATTTGATCCTTCTTTTGCCTTCGCTAAGAGATCACCTTTTGAAGTTTCTGCTAACTTATCTCTCTTCTTTTCAAGGGCCGTTACTTTAACTCGGTATCCCTTTGTTTCGTGATCGATGTTTTTTTGAATCAGATAAAAGCTGCCTGATAATACAACATTTACTGCCACTACAGCTCCCAATATCAAGTTCTTCTTACTTGTTTTCATCTGTGTTCACCACTTTCATACTATCGTATTTATATGATAAGACCTTTTGGTTTTCTAGATCGTAATTTAAAGTGTATGCTTTGCCATATGTCTTGCCATCAATTTTCATTTGATAAGTAACGACAACTAAGATCTCACAATCATGTTTATCAGTAACGTTTTTGATTCCAAACTGTGTTTGAATATTCTTCTCCAAAAAGTATTGATCCTGGTTATAACTGTCCAATAATGCCTCTTTAGCTAAATCTGTTCCAAGATAACTTTGGAGCATGTTATTATTCTTCTCTAGGTCTTCTTTAGAATGCAGACCACCGTATACGATACTAAAAGCTTCTGTTAATCGTTTCTGTGCGTCACCTTCAGCCTTTACCAGATCAAAATCACCACTTAAAGGAAAATTTTGCTCTACTACCTTTTGTTTAGCCTTCAGTTCATTTTTTACTGTTGCTAGCTCGTCTTTAGTCTGGTCTAATTCTTTTCTACTGGGTATCAATACAAGTGTGATCACACAGCTTGCGATCATGATCCACCCTAAGATCGGTACTTTTCTCAAACTAATCACCTATTCCTTTCTTGATCATCTCTACTGGATTCAGCCACGTTCCATCATCAGTAAATGATTTACTCAGTGCTTTTCCCAGGTCTTTTTCTTTTGTGATTCCCAAATGCAGATGAGTATCATTTATTCCCGTCTCACCTTTTCTAGAAACACCTATCTTATCGCCAGTACTTACCATATCACCCTCTCGTACACTGATATCACTAAGATCGCTTGCAAATTCCTGATAAGCTATCCCATAGCCATCATCAGTAACTTCCCAAATCAGGAAAAAGTTGACATTCATATCACCCGGCTTTAATATTTTAACGATTTTCCCACCATGGATCGCACGTACGTCACCGTTGTATTGAGCGTCACCAAAGTCCACACCATCATGAAATCCACCAGCCCTGCTCTCTGACTTACCAAAATTTTGTTCGCCAACAAGTTTAGGACCTTCCTTAGGAACACTCGCAAACGGCCAGGCCCACTCACCGGAAACCACTGAAGCGTCATCTGAGCCACATTCAGCATAATCTGAATCATTGCCTTCTCTCTGTCAATCTAATGAAGCTTTTGTCGTGTTACCTAAAATGCTATCATCAGCAGTCACTGAAGCTCCACCAAATTCTTGATAAGCCCATTCAGCTCCACCTTCTCTAAGAGAGCCATACTGATCTTCATTGCCAAGCATACCTTCATAATATAAGAACCAGTTCATCGTAGCCTTTTTGACATCTGTTTCTTTACCTACCAATGTTTTTACTTTTTTGTAAGCTCCGTTCAACTCAAACTTCATTAACTTAAGTTCATTCTCTAGCGTCAGAGTCGACACGTCCCCCGCTTTGATCGATCCTTCTGAGGTAATACGCGAACCATTGACGGTATTTCCCCAACCAGACCACTGAAATAATCCATTCACTCCACCACCAGTATTAGGGTTGTGTAGCTTAAGCCCAGATTCACCAATCGAATTTCCGATCGCCCCAGCAGCCCCAGCACCTGAAAAACCAACTTCTTTTGTCAAAGTATCAAAGATTCCCTTAGCGTTCTTATATTCTTCGCTGTTCTTATCAGTATAACTACCTGATGGCCGCGAAGATACTTCTATACTTGGATTGTCACTACTATCACAATCATGGCCATTCAAGCTACCACTAAATAAAGTGAATATGACACCCATGGCCACTAATAGTGATAAAATACTCGCTGTACTAATTCCAAGTATCCACCATTTTAATTTTTTCAAGCATCTTCACCTACCTAAAGAACAAAAGATAGATGATCACAAAAATAGACAGGTATGCGATCAGTTTTAACATATCTAAAAAGAAAAGTTTTTCTTTTGCTGCAAACTCTTCTTCGTTCATTTCCTCATCAGAGGCAAAATAACGTTTCGACAGATCGTACTTCTGTTTTTGCTCATTCTTGAAATTATAAAATTTACTCTGCATTCTTTCATGCAATTTTTTCTTTTGTTTTTTCATGTTACTTACCTCTGTGAGAAATTATCTCCATAACGTTTGACTTCTTCACCTATTAATTGTTGTGTAAAGAAAATATTTCCTACCCCAGCAATGTTCATAAATAGTTGGCCAACATTCATTTTCCCTAAAAGAGACAACTCTGATTTAGTCATTTGACCAGCCAAGGCTCGCGCTAAACGTGTAATATCTTCTTCAGCACTTCGAGCAAACACCCTATATTGCATCAATCCAAAAATGCGTTGGATCGCGATCGTATAAGGATTATCTAAACTCGTTGATTCGCCTATGATACCTACTAAACTCGAAATGTTTAGGATCATACCTGCAAAAGAATTACTCATTCCGTCCATGAGACTTGCTAGTAGATCAACAGAACGTCGATACTCAGGCTTCAATATGCTTTGGGCTGCGGACATATTAACGATATAGTGCGGGAGATCCGTTTCTTTATATCCTTCTCCTCGATGATCTTTCAAGAATTTTCGGCAACGTTTCCCATTGTTCGTAATATCAGCTGACAATAGTGTCAATACTGAAAAAATCTGTGCATTCAAAACAGCTGGTTCACCCGTCAAAGCCGAAAAATCAAAGGTAACTACTTTTTCGGCCGAAATATTTTGAAATTGTGTTACACCCTCAAAGATTCCCGCATATGATGATTGCATCGTATCGATCGCAGACTCTATCCGCGTTATCGCAAGTTGTGTCACTGGATCTGTGTTTCTCTGATTAGCCAGTCGTACCTTTTCACTTTGAATATAGATATTAAAATCAGATAGGACCGGATATTCTTCCTGGCGGATCTTAGTCGCTCTCAGTTTCGACTTGTTGATCTGCGGATTTCGATACCAGATCCCTTTTTCAATGTAAAAGTTTATCAATGCCTTGTTCAAATAACTCAGATCATCATCAGTTAGCGCGTTGGACATTAGCTTGAAAATATTTTTAAGTTTCTCTATGTGTACCTGAAAGCTCCGTTCCTCATCTACTGAGCTGCCATCTTCACTAGTAACAGTTGGAAATACCTGGAACGGGTTGATTCGATTTTGACTACCTGAAAGATCTAAAATCACTCCATTTTGTCGTCTAGTTTGTTCTCGATACATGCCATCGACGTCAAAATTCCGAATATAATTTCCCTTGGAATACAGGTCGTCATTTAATTTCAACGCAAAAGTTGTTTGTCTCTGTTTAGGCGATCCTGAAATCAACATAAACGAAGTGGTTCTCTTATTGTCACGTTCTAAAAAATTGAAGTTAACCGCGCCATTAGTTGGTGTCCAACCAAAGTAAGTACCATGCTCGTCTTCCAATTTCGTATGATTGAAAAAGTATCCCCCAGCTAGATCATAAGTCCGAATGACAGTTGGCCGACGTCGATTTTCCATCGATTTTTGTGCTGATGGCAATACAAAGGGAGACTCGTATTCAAAGTCCAATTCCCCCGCTAAGACAGTCATTTTATAAGCTGAACTTTTATCCTTGATCTCTTTTACACGCTTTTGTAGCCCTTCTTCAGTATCAGCTACCACAAACAAACGGACATATATCCCCTTCATTGAGATATTTAGCTGTTGGATCTGCCGATGTAATTCAGTGAGTTCTGCGATTTCATCGAATTCTTGTTGATTATCCATTTGTTTTCTTTTACCTGATACTCGAGAACTCTTTTCCTCGATCGCCTTTGTGATCTGTTTCTTCAGATCTTCGCTATCAAGTGGTACTACTGACAAAAATGCACGTGTTCCTTCCACTTGCATCAGATCCCGTAACCAAAAATTAGGTAGTCCCTTTGTCGGAAAACTTACTACGTGTAGTACTGTATAGTATCCATCGCCTCCATAGTAAAATAGATCCGGTTTGAAGTTGATGTTGCCTTTAGGTTGGACTTTTTGTAGGAAGTCTAGATCGTATCCTTGCTTTGTATATTTACGTACCGCTTTTTTTGATAACCTTACCATTGCACTTACCTCCTAGATTTTTTCATTCATATTGTTTATCTGTTCTAAGATCTGCTCTTTTTTGCTCCTAGAAATCACTTTAGGGACAAAATCCTGATTACCATAACTCATTGCTTTAGAGACCAGGTCATCTAATTCCTTGACTGTTTTTCCATAAAGAAACAAGATAAATTCTGAGTTATAGATCTGTTTTTGGATCATGAGTTCCGTTTTGATGTTTTGTTCTAAGATCTGTTTTTGATCTTGTAATTGTGCTCTAATACGCTGATTATTTGTTTTTTTCAGCTTAGCCTTCGTTCGGTTCAAACAGGACGTGAGGTATCTTACCTGTCTAGTAGTATCAGTTGGCAACTTAGTGCTGTAAATCTCAAGATCATATTGAAATTGGATCAACCAATTATGGTAATTCAACAACGTTATCTGTTGTTCTTCATGGCCAAGATTTAAAATATCTTTACCTTGAATCTCTAATAGTTGTAGATACCCGCGATCGTTTGCTAACTCGATATATCGGCCACGATTATCCATTATTTTTTTATACGGAGCGATCTTCAGCCACTCTATGAAATCAGAACGTTCCCTTACCTCTCCAAACCAATTAGAAACTCCTGCGCTAACATTGCTTAATTTATCAAACATCTATGATTCCTCCTACTTTTGAAAGCTACGGTAAAACCGCTTCTTTCTTACCAACGCTATAAACAGACAGCCTAACGTTGTTTTTCCAGCCACTGCCGGCATCAATAAATAGCCTACCCACGTGGGAGTTAATCCCACATACACAAGTTGCATATACCGCCAAATACCTTCATTGGGAAAAATCTTACTCATTGCGAAAAATGCGATCACTAAAGATAATGCTACTGCCACTAACTTCCACATGACGAAGCCAGCAACCTTCATTTTGGCGTAAATATCTCTTGTTACACCATAATTTCCATTCATAAAATTACCTCCGAAAATTGATTTAACGCTTTTTAGGATACTTTTCTTTAGGCAATACGTATTTTTTAGGATAATTTAAGCTAAACTTGTAGCCACACCTTCTAACAGATCCTGACTAATATTACATAACCGTTCAAATAAACATTCATCAAAAATAAAATCTTTAAATTCCTTGTGATCAATGTCGCCTTCAAATTTTGGAAACTCCTCTATCTCGTCTAAATAATTCAGTCTGGCACCTCTAAGAGAAAAACGCTTATCTTCATCTATTCCGTCACTTTTCTCCAGGTCACACACGATCTTTACCGCCTTAACTACCGGTAATCGTAATATCATTTCAATAGCACTAGCTTTTCTTAATTCTTCGGCTGTTTCTGCATAAAAATCTTTCAATAATTCCATAGTCATATCTCCCTCGCTATCATAGTTTCATTTTCTACAAGTCCATAGAAAAAATCTCCGTACAAGTCTGTGAGCTTGCGAACACGCAAAGCGCTTGGACTTGTACGGAAATTTGGGCTATGGCATGCAAAAGGCGTCTTGACGCCTTGCGCAAGGAGCTTTAGCGACTGAAGTTATTAAATTCCCCTAGCGCGGTGGGCGGAGGCTGGAGCGCCACGATTTATGGGTACTGACCACCCGACTGAAAAATACCCTGCAATTTACAAAAAACGGGAGCAAATTGGTAGCATTTTGGTAGCAAAAAGGGAGCAATTTGCTCCCAATTCGCTACCATTTTGCTCCCACTTTCACTTTTTAACAATTTGAGACAAAAAATGCCCAGCAGTGCAGGGCAAAGTTTTTATTCAACTCGGTATGTCGCACCATTATCTCTGATATCTTCATACATTTCCAAATACTCTTTAGATATATGCTTGGCTTTGTCTTCTAAAAACTTAGCATGTGTCAATTCCAAGGCTTGATATTCATTAGCTTTGATATTGGCTGGCGTAATTTTCATGTCTATACACAGCAGTGCTTGCATGAACCACTTAGGATTTTCATCATGCAGTGTCTTCAACGTTTTAACGTAAGTATCAATTAAATTGATAGCAACACTACTTTCGACCATTTCTTCCGCACTTTTGCCTAATAGCTTTTTATAGTGTGTAATTGGTACTCGAGTCTCTTGATAGCAGTATGTCATGTCTGTTATCTTTTGCGCCATTTTATTGAGCGACAACTTAGTAAATTCATCAAAATATGTCTTCATTTTTCACACGTCCTTTCTATGCAATTCGGTTAAGCTTTTTATCGACCTTGATCGTGCCAAATTCCGAGTATTCGGGCCTAGTTATATTGTATACGTACGCATAAACATAACCTTCTTGAGCAGACTCTATATCTGCTTGATACCTATCAGTGTCGTCCAATACAACTAAAATACTGACCAATTCTTTTGTGCGAAGTGCACAATATGCGTATGCCCCACGTTCTTCCAATTCTTTAGCAACATTAGGGTGGTTAGCCTTCAAAAAATATTGTAAGACTTCAACTTCAATACCAATATCTACCGGAAAACCTAGAACACTTTCTAAAATTTTTTCAGCTTGTACCCGTTTTTCTTCTACACTAACCATAGTTAATTACCAACTTTCTTTGTATTATTGCGTGTCATGCACGCCACGTTTTCTCCAAGTTCATAGTTGTAAGGTGCGTACAAGTCTGTTAGTTATCTAACACGCGTAGCGCTCGGACTTGTGCGCTCCTTACAACTATGACATGTCCCAAAAAGCGTTCTAACGCTTTGCGGAAGGCATTTTAAATGCCTGGAGTTCGACTATACTTTTCTAGCGCGGTGGGCGGAGGCGGAGCGCAACTGACTTATAAATAAAAGGCTTGAGCAACATTACAGTCTAACTCAAGCCTCTATTCTAGCTAAAAACAAATGTTTCCTCATCGAATTTGGTAAATCTATGTCTCCCGGCTATCGTTTCCCAATAATCTGTTTCCCACTCTTCACAAAATTGTGTATTAGATAATTGCGAAACATAACCATCTTCAAGCAACATATGGTAAGCTTTGGCATAATCTGAACTTAAATCGTAGATACACTCTGTACTTACGCAATAAATCCCATCATCTTCAATCTCAATATCATCAACGTCAAATCTTGCTTCATTAGCAGCCAACCATTCTCCAGACACTAAAAAGCTTTCCTCGCACGTAGCTTTGAGCCGACTTTCTAGCGTCATCGTTGTACTCTTGACCTCTTTAGTTATAAAATCATAACTAGAAAATGTCACGATTTCCTTGTTCAAATTCGATATGATATGTTCCACACTTTTACTCATCAGTACCTACCTCCATCTGTTGTTGATTAGTAACATTTTCTATAGGCTCATATCCATAAGATTGATGCAAGTCTGTTAACTTACTAACACATGCAATGCCTGGGCTTGTAGCGATATTATGGATATGATATGCCAAAAGGCGTTTTTACGCCTTGCGGAAAGATGTGTTAACGACTGAAGTTTTATCTTGATTTTAGTGCGGTGGCAGGTGGTGGAGCACGTTTTAGATTTTGTAAATTATTATTTTTCGGCACACCACAAAATATATTGCTTACTACGATATTTATTGTTATAATTAAGTTGTAAGCGGTTACCTATACATAAGAAAGGAAAAAACACGGAATAAATAATATGTATTTGGTAACTAATATGTCTAATGTACCTACAGCTTATAAATCAACTAGAAATGAGATCTACATTATGAAAGAAAAAGCTGCTACTCGTTTAGACATTATCACCTATCTAAAATTTTCATTACTACTTTTTATCGCATTTTTTGCACTATTTTCACCCCATACTGTTAATGCCGATACTCAAGAAACTAACGAAACAGAATATGTTGAAACTACGCCTCAGGATATTGATAAGCTAAAACAATATCTCAAAACGATGGATAAATATATTGATAAAAACACAGGATATTTTGATGAAAATCTTGCAATTGATAATAATGAAGAAGAGCTTATACTCGAAGCTGGCCGCGAGTATAATGAGATTCGTTGGCAAGAATCTCAAGGAATGTATGAATCTATAAATAGAAAAAAGCGAAGTATCGCAGACATTACACGTTATGGTAATTGGTGTGGGAAAGGAAATAATGGTCGTGCACCAATCGATATACTTGACGCACAATGCAAAAAGCACGATAATTGTTACTCCTCTAGAGGAATGTGGAATACCTCGTGTGACATCGAATTTCTCCATAACTTAGCTAGAAACTTTGGTGCTATAACTAAACGTGGCACACACGCTACTGCTTATGCGATAGCAGCTATATCTGGGTTTGCTTATAAAGTTGGCGGAACTGCTAAATTAAAAAGCATGTACCCTATCCTTATACCATTTATCCCGTAACAGTTATAGGGAGTGAGTCATCATGACTGCATTAAAACAATTTTGGGACTATTCACTATTAGAAAAAATTACCTTGCTATCATTATCAATTCTGATAATTCTTTTACCGCTAGAGTCAATTTTATCAGCTTTTCATATGGGATTTGTTTCTGTTCAATCTTTTTTGATTGTATGGTTCATAACTGTACTTCTGTGTCTAATAGTACGTAAATGGCTATGGCTATTAATTTCGATTTTCTCCCCTTGGGGAACATTCGTGTTTTGCACATGGTTTTTGGAGCCTGCAATTTGGTATTATGGCAAAGAATGGTTTGGTTTAAATCTCTATTGAGATAACATAATTGTAAATAAGCTAATGGAGTTCGTATCATTTTATGACACGAACTCCATTTGTATTATTAAACTTTGAACCCCTTGAAGCCTCCTGAAAGTCGCTTCTTAGAACCTTGCTTTGTTTCTATATCAGTTTTTACTTTTTTAACAGTTTCCACGCTGATTTCTGGAACTTTTTTTACTGGTTCTGCACCTCGAGCCATTTGCTGCTCAACCAGTCTTCTCAGATACTCTGATTGATTTTCGCCCAAGGATTCCAGAAAATTATTGATCCTGCGATCGCGTGGCGTGTCATATAGTCTAAAACTTATTTGTTTTAGCTGCTTTTGACGTACTCTCAAAGTTAATCACCAACTTCTGTTAAACCATATTTATAAAAGCCTCGTACATTCGCAAGCTCTGCATCTAGGACAAAAACTACTTTTTCAAACGTGTCTTTAACCATATCTTGGTCAATGATATTTGAAGTTCCCCCAGTCACGATCAAAGTATCGATGCTCTTGATATCTTTGAACGTACTCCGTAAATTGCTGATCAAACGTGCACTAAAGCTCTTGATCTCTTGTTCGACAATATCTGTAATGTCTAAAATATTATTCTTAGAGAACCTGTAAGAAAATTGTTTGTCATCGATGCCAGCACGAACTAATTTTTCGATTTGATATAAGCTAACATTGTCCTGGATCCGGCTTGCGATCGATTCATAGAGATCATTTGCTCCGGTCGAGTACTGCTTGCGTGCCTTCTTATCAAACTCAAGGTTCATAAGTGTATCGATCAATACTGTTCCGCCACCAATATCGATGATCCCAACACGTTCATCTAACAATTCTTCTTTTACCAGGTTACCTTCATTATCCAATAAAACGTCATAGAAGGTCCCAATCGGCTGCGGGACGATCATAACAGTTTCGACCTTAACATTGAAAGTTTGCCCATCGATATCTACTTGATGTTGCCCTTTCAATACAGTGGTCAAAGTTTCTAATTGTTCTTGATTGTTATAGTCTTCTGTGGGAACACCTGCAACTACCGCAACCTGCATAATCTCTTTTTTAGCACTTTCAAAATCAGTGGCCAAAAGTCCGATCGCAAAATTAGCAAGTAATTTGAAGGCATGATTACTATATCGATCACGATACATCAACGTATCTTGCAAGTAATCATCTAGTCTCAAGTTGACTAGATCTTTGCCCCAGGCCCAGCTTTGATCATCAAAAGGCGTCTTAAACATTTGAATATCACGTTTAATACCTAAATTGCCTAATGTTCCTAGTTGTTGTGGTAAATCGTTACCATTTAAAATCTGTGATGGTAAAACATACTCCGCTTTGCTGCTTTTTAGTTTTGTTTGCTTATTTCCCAAGTCTAGTGCAAAAATTTCCATATTTTAATCTTCTCCTTCTTGTTTTAACAACTTTTGTGGTGCTTCTCGCCTCAGAAATTTAATCATAGTCTGAAGGAGTTATCCCTCTTTCAAAAAGAGCCTGTGCAATGCGTAAGGTGAAAACTCTAGATCAGTGTACCCATACTCGGCCAAAATTCGATCTACGACCTCCGGCGAAAAACGATCGCGTTTCTTATTCGTCATATCGTGGATACTTATTGTAAAGCCTCCATCTTCATCATACTTTGTATACGTATCGTCAAATGCGTCTGCATTCACTAGCGCTTCTTGAATATCCCTATGCTTATTGTAGAACTCTCTAGCAGCCTCATACTCTTTGCGCGTAGTCTCTTCGTCTGTTGGAGCTGGTCGCATGTCTTTTTCTCCATGTCTTAGCTTGTACTCAAAAGCGCGATATGCGTTATCCTTCGAGTCGTATCCCCAACCACTAGCAGTGTCCAGGATCTCACCGCTTTCGTTATCTATCACGATATAGCGATCGGCCTCCATTTCACGAGATAAACTTGCTGAATAAACAGCTTCATAATTTTTTTCTGTCATTTTTATAGACTTCCTTCCTAATAATTCTTTGCGCTTTCACTTGATTTAGCAGATTTTTGTGTTGTTGCCTCATTTTTTTCATTGATCAACATGATATTTTCTGAGCCAGAATAATATGATGTACCATCTGGAGTCGTTACTCGAATATTATTAGCTTGGTCATCTCTTGACCATTCTTTTACCTTAACTTTCTTCACAGTACCGTCCATCATCTTGATCTCAGCTTTTTTGAATTCATATTCAGTCCCCCAAATATCCTTATTACCACCTTCACAGCCAGATAATGTGAATGTGGTCAATAACAATGTTGCAATAGCTAACTTCTTCATAACTCTTCCAGCACCTCCTCGATCACATATTTTCTCCATCTTCTTCTAGATCAGCCAGCATAATAGCCAGTTCCTTGATTTTCTCAATCTTAGCTGCTAGTTCCTGGTAAGCTGGGTGACGAGTGGTTATATTATGAATTCTCATAGCATTCATAATTTCTACTGGATCAGCAATCTCAGTAACAATATTGATGTATTTCTCGCCGTGTAGCTCCAAAAAAACCTCTGTGTCGCCAACAGCAACAGTAAGTTCACCATCTTCATATGTAACTTGCTTACATTCGATCAGATCACAGATCTCCTTTTTAAAGTCTTGTTTGACTGTTTTGCCTTGCAGCTTTTAACGCCGTCAGCATGTTTTGGGCAAAAGAAAAAGACATCCCACATGGAATGCCTTGTTCATATCAACGGTAACCAGTCTCTAGCTTCTTTAGCTACTTTGTAAGCTTTTTGCATTAGTGAATTTTCTTCCAGGTATTGGATACCTTGGCTAGTAATGTGCCAGTTTCTTGGGTGATTGAGTACACTGTTTTCTGGTTGAGTAACATCCATAAACTCAACACCTCTGACGTAACCATCATCAGACAGCATTTTCATAGTCTGATAGAACTGCCGATCTGAAATACCTAACATATTAGCATTCAAACTGTCGATACTGGGTTCTAAGCCGTTTTCGTAACAATCATTTAGGTATTTCAAGATCTTGCATGCCACTCGAGCATAAGAATTAGACTTCATATTCATCCCTCCGTGTACTAAAAAAAGCACCCGAAGACGAGTGCTTAGAATTTAAATTAATTGTTCAATGTTCAATCGACGATATGCTACCCTGATTAGTTCCTTGACGTTATATCCATTGATTTCAATATTGTCTAAAGCTGGATCACTTAAAAAATCAGAAGGATCTACAATCTCAATGTAACTTATTTCTCCTTCTTTCGTTGAATCTGTATAAATCATAGATACCCCATCGCCAGGAAGTTCAATTTCACCGAAAAACGTTTTTCCCGATACATCTAAAAAATCAACACCAATTGCAGGCACTGTCTCATCCATAAAATACGTGGTTGCTTTAAAATCAACATTTTCGAACTCCATCAGTATAGACGCTTCCCTTCTTTTTGCTTGTTTAAGTATCTCGGATCAGGTTCATACGCTGTAACTATTCTACCATTTCTTGTGACTACAATCAAAGAATCATCGCTGGAATTTTGAACATACATCTCACCTTTTGTTCCTCTTCTATCTGTAGTTTCATATACAGCCGCTGGATTTTTCAATGTATCTACGATTCTCTGTACTCCATCGTCATTGAATAATTGGTCATCGTGGCGTCCAATAATGTGATAATAACTATCACGTCCATCAACTATTTTCCCAAGCGGAGTCTGAGCACCTTTAGAAAATGCTTTGTCGAACTCTTTTTTGCGTTCTTCGAATTTCTCAGGACTAATACTACCGTCCGCAATCATTTTTTGGACATCGTCGTAATTTCGAGGCTTGGCAAAATATTGTAGATCCATTCTTAACTTCGCGCCAAGTTGCTCATCTAAAATTTCTGCCTTGATACGCCGACACCGACAATTAGGATGCGAACTTTCTGGTACTCTCGGGCTGTCCTCATCACCAACTTTATACGGTCCACTCAGCGCAAGAAATGTACACTTTTGACAAGCACCGGGTTCAGTCACCCAATCAAAGTACTTCACATTGTTTATCTTGA